>Ga0129308_1000120_pt1 | contig 135260 bp, 136 predicted proteins | sample L827metagenome_FD_94440 | JGI IMG/M metagenome (GOLD analysis project Ga0129308, IMG submission 94440) | Ring-tailed lemur group fecal microbial communities from Wisconsin, USA - L827 metagenome | ecosystem: Host-associated > Mammals > Digestive system > Large intestine > Fecal | place: USA...
CCTCCTTTGCATTGATGCGGTTGGCGAACCTTCATCAATTCTAGCATCGGAGGTCTTCTGCTTTAAGCATTTTATTCTCACCAGCATAGCTGGTGGTTTTTTACGCTGAAGCGCCAAAAAAAATATCCTGCCTTTCCAATAGGCAGGATATTTTTATTAGATCAAAGTGACAGGTTATTTATTTCACAGCCGCAATGCGGACAATACTCCCCACCGCGGATCGGGGCAATACGGAGCTGCTTATGACAGAAAGGACAGCGATTTTTAACCGCGATTACCACAATATCACAAGCCAAAAGTATAAATCCGGCAATCTCCCCCGCCGTCCAGCCTGCAACGATTGCAATGATCGTTATGATGCCAAACAAAATTCCGGCTATTCTGCAAATGGTTCTGCGCAAAAAAGAAGATTTCATCGCATTTTCCCCTTTCTTTCTATGGAGCAGTGCTTTTTTTCGGTACATAATAGTTTTCCTTCCATGCGCCTTCCAACTTCAGCAACGCTATCTTTCTGCGAATCCCACCAGCATATCCCGTCAAGCTGCCATTTGTCCCCACTACACGATGGCAAGGCACAATAATAGAAATTTCATTCTTTCCTACGGCCCCTCCCACTGCCTGCGCTGACATTCTGGGAACCTCTCTCCTTTGAGCCAGCTGTTTTGCAATTTCACCATAGGTTGCGGTCTGACCATAAGGAATGGCAGAAAGAATTCCCCATACCTCATTTTGAAAATCACTTCCTGTGAAATGCAGCGGCAATGAAAAATCCGGTTCTCTGCCGGAAAAATAAATATCCAGCCATCGTTTTGCATCGGCAAAGACCGGCAGCTCTTTTTCCTCATGTTCTGGCTCCAGATGGAGCGCGAAATACTTCTGCCCTTCAAACCAAAGGCCTGTCAAGCCGGTTTTATCTGCTGCAAGAGTAATTTTGCCAAGGGACGAATGATAATGGGTTATGCACTGCATTGCTTTTCCTCCCAGAGAGAAACCTTTTCCATTTTACACAATCCCGCTTATTGATGGGAATGTGGAACGCTAAAATCAAAGGATTCCTTCAATATGGGGCTTTACGTCATCTGGCACCGCACACACATAAACGCCGCCGGTAGTTTTTTGGTGCTCCTCTCGCGCTTTTTCCAGCAAGTCGGGATCTTTCAGCACTGTTACGGCCGCATGAGCCATCGCCTTTGCAGCGGCCAGCATTCCTTTTTCCCCAACGCTGGTGCCCCCCTGAGCGGCCAGCTGCCAGGAATGGCCCGACGTACCAATGGCATAACAGGCGGCATTGAGCCAAGCAGTAGGCGCCACATAGCTGACGTCACCCACATCAGTAGAACCAAATAACGGCGTGGAGGGAAAACGCAGCGGGAACACCACATCCTGCAAAGGCTGCCCGGTGAACATCGGCACATATTCTTCACCGAATTTTGCGCCATAGGCTTTGACCTTGGCCTTTACCTCATCTGCCGGATAATTTTGCTGGAAGGAACGGGCGATCTGTCGGTCCTTTTCATCAAATTCCGGTGCGCCAGTGGCTTCAAAGCTCTGCTGCAGCACCTGGCTGAGCACATGATTGGGCAAATAATCGCACATACCATCTATCGGCAGGATATCCACTGTTGTTCCGGTCATCAATGCCGCGCCTTTGGCACAATTATTCACCCGTTCACGCAGTTCCAGCGCCTGACTGATTTTGGGTGAACGAATAAAGTAGTAAAGCGCTGCGTGATCTTGCACTACATTAGGCGCGCCGCCGCCTGCATCCCGGTAAGCATAATGAATCCTCGCTTCCTGAATCATATGTTCCCGCAGATAGTTTACCCCTACGTTCATCAATTCGCAAGCGTCCAAAGCGCTGCGCCCCAGATGCGGCTGACCCGCCGCATGGGTAGCCCGTCCATGGAACCGATAGACCACGCTCACCGCTGCCAGAGAATGTTCCCCCATAATGGAGTTGTTGCTGCCCGGATGCCAGGTAAATACTCCATCCAGCTGGTCAAATACTCCTTCCCGAGACAGATACACCTTAGCACTGCCGTTCTCCTCTGCCGGACAACCATAAAACGCGATTGTACCAGGCAATCCGCTTTCTTTTATGTAATCCTTGACAGCTACCGCTGCCGCCGCTGCACCAACACCCAACAGGTTATGCCCACAGCCGTGTCCGGCACCGCCAGGCACCAACTCTTCCCGATGAGGGCAGCCCGCCTTTTGGCTTAAAGAAGGCAGCGCATCATACTCCCCCAGAATGCCCACCATCGGCTTTCCGCTGCCGTATTTTGCCACAAATGCCGTTGGGATTCCCGCCAGACCGGTGGTAATCGTAAACCCTTCCTGTGTCAGCATCTGAATCAGCGCCTGAGAAGACTTCTCCTCATGAAAGGCAAGCTCCGCATAACGCCAGATTTCCTGGCTGAGTTGACAGTATTTTTCCTCATTTTTTTGCACAAATTGCGTGATTTTTTCTGCGAAATAATCCATTTTCTTCTCCTTTTTCTCTCTTGACCTGCTTTTTATTTCGAAAAAGCCCCAGCGTATGCCGCTGAGCTTTTCCTTATTTTACACCGTCCAACATCGGCTTGGTATCTGCCGGCACCGGGCAAATATATTTACCGCCGGTAGCCTTGACGTATTCTTCCTTCGCCTTTTGCAGCAGTGCCGGGTCCTTCATAGCGCAAACCGCAGCATAGGCCATAACCTTGGCCGCTGCCAGCATCCCCTCATGCCCAATGCTGCAGCCGCTTTGAGCTGTCAGCTGCCAGGAATGGCCGGGCGTACCGATGGCATAGGTAGCCATATTCAGCTGCGCCGTAGGGCAGACATAGCTAACGTCTCCTACATCAGTGGAACCAGGACTCGCTGCCGGGTCAAACTGAAGAGGCAGAACAATATCCATCAGCGATTTCCCTGCCAACTGGGCCGCAATTTCAGGACCATAGTCTTTTTCATACAACTCGTTTTTCGCTTTTAGCTCCGCTTGCGGATATCCCTGCTGAAACTGAGCTGCCAGTGCCCTGTCTGCGTCGGTAAAACGGGGCGCTCCTACTGCTTCCAATCCCTGCTGCAGCAGAGCGCTGAGGGTCTGGTTAGGAATAAAGTCACACAAACCGTCAGTAGTGGTAATTTCCAGCGTAGTCCCAGTCATCAACGCCGCTCCCTTTGCGCAGTTGTCCACCCTCTCCCGCAGTTCCACTGCCTGCGACACTTTCGGCGCGCGGATAAAATAATACAGCGCCGCATGATCCTGCACCACATTAGGCGCACCACCGCCTGCATCCCGATAAGCATAGTGAATGCGCGCTTCCGGAATCATGTGCTCCCGCAGATAATTAGCTCCTACGTTCATCAGTTCGCAGGCATCCAGCGCGCTGCGGCCCAAATGCGGCTGCCCCGCCGCATGTGTGGCCCGACCGTGAAACCGGTACAGCACGCCGATACACGCCAGGCTGCTGCAGCCATCCACTGCGTTTTTGCTGGAAGGGTGCCAGGTGAAAGCCCCATCCAATTCATCAAATACGCCTTCTTTTGCCATATGCATTTTACCGCTGCCATCTTCTTCCGCCGGGCAGCCGTAATAAACCACCGTTCCAGCCAGACCCTGCTCCTGCATATACTCTTTCACTGCCAGCGCCGACGCCAACGCACCAACACCCAGCTCATTATGCCCGCAGCCGTGGCCGGCCGTACCGTTTTCGAACAAAGCTCTCTGGGGGTTACCGGGCTGTTGGCTCAAATCAAACAACGCATCATACTCACCCAAAAATCCAATGACCGGTTTTCCACTGCCGTATCTGGCCACAAAAGCCGTCGGCATTCCGGCAACGCCTTTTTCAAGGGTAAACCCCTCGTCTTCCAGACAGCGTTCCAGCGCCTGAGCAGACCGAAATTCCTGAAATCCTACCTCAGCATAGCGCCAGATCTCCTCGCTCAACGCCGTGAGCTTCTGCCGCTTTTTCTCAATATACCCATCCAAAATGTTTGCCAACCGATCCAAAAATGCCACTCCCTTCGATTTTTCATCTTACGTTTATTCTACTGTTCCCGGTTAAAAAAGTAAAGCTTTTTCCGCTGCAACTCTTGTAAAAACAAGGTTTTTTCACTATAATAAGAATAATTATTGTTTTTGTCTGCCTTTGCGGCATCGGTGGCTAAGATTCGTTTCTTGGCCGTTTTTCGTACGTGGGCGTTCACAGGAGGAAAGGTATGTGCTTATGAAAGAGATCGGGTTTGACAATCAGAAATATGTGCATCTGCAATCAGAACATATTAAAAAACGCATCGCTCAATTCGGTGGAAAATTGTATCTGGAGTTTGGCGGCAAACTGTTTGACGATTTTCATGCCTCGCGGGTATTGCCCGGTTTTGAGCCGGACAGCAAGGTAAAACTGCTTTTGCAGCTGAAAGAGCAGGCGGAAATTGTCATTGTCATCAACGCTTCAGACATTGAAAAGAACAAAATCCGCGGCGATCTTGGCATTACCTATGATTTGGATGTGCTGCGCTTGATTGACGCATTTCGGGGAATTGGCCTGTATGTGGGCAGCGTAGTACTAGCGCGCTATGCGGGACAAGCCGCAGCCGATGCATTCATCCATCGACTGGAGCGGCTGGGCGTTCGGGTATTCCGCCACTATACCATTGAAGGCTATCCTTCCAACATTCCGCTGATTGTCAGTGAGCAGGGCTATGGCCGCAACGAATTTATCGAAACCTCCCGCCCGCTTGTGGTGGTAACGGCACCGGGTCCCGGTTCCGGTAAAATGGCCACCTGCCTTTCCCAACTGTACCATGAATACAAAAGAGGGGTAAAAGCCGGTTACGCCAAGTTCGAGACTTTTCCCATCTGGAATATTCCGCTGAACCATCCGGTCAATCTGGCTTATGAAGCGGCTACTGCTGATCTAAACGATGTCAATATGATCGATCCGTTCCATCTGGATGCCTACGGGATCACTACGGTCAACTACAACCGGGACGTGGAGATTTTTCCGGTGCTACGGGCGATGTTCGAAAAAATCATGGGGGAATGCCCCTATAAATCCCCCACGGATATGGGGGTTAATATGGCAGGCAACGCCATCGTCAATGATGAAGTCTGCCGGGAAGCATCCCATCAGGAGATCATCCGCCGCTACTACCAAAGCCTGTGCGAACGGCGTCAGGGACTTTTGGAGGAGGATGTGGTTTATAAGCTGGAGCTTCTGATGAATCAGGCCGGTGTTTCCACGGCGGACCGACCGGTGGTCAAAGCGGCAATCGACCGGGCGGAATCCACCGGGATGCCGGCTGCGGCCATCCAGCTGCCGGACGGGCAGATCGTCACCGGCAAAACCTCCAACCTGTTAGGATGTTCGGCCGCTTTGCTGCTCAATGCACTAAAGGTGCTGGGCGGTATCCATCATGACATCCACCTGATTTCCCCTATCGTCATTGAACCGATTCAACAGCTGAAAACCAAAGATCTGGGCGGCCACAACCCGCGGCTGCATACCGATGAAATCCTCATTGCCCTTTCCATCAGCGCAGCTACTAACCCCACCGCGGAACTGGCGATGAATCAGCTTCCTTTGTTGCGGGGATGCGAGGCTCATTCTTCGGTGATTCTCTCTCAGGTCGATGACAGCACCTTTAAAAAATTGGGCGTACACCTGACCTGTGAACCTGCTTATCAGACCAAAAAGCTGTATCATAAGTAAAAGGAGCGGTTATACCATGAAAAAAAGCGGATTTTGGACGGAGTTCCGTCAATTTATTGCCAAAGGCAATGTGATGAATCTGGCCGTCGGCGTTATCATCGGCGCGGCGTTTCAGGCCATCACCACATCATTGGTCAACGATATCATTTCTCCGGTCATCGGCCTGTTTGCCAGTGCCGATATGAGCGACTGGTCGGTCGCCGTCGGCGGCGCGGAAATTCGTTATGGCGCTTTTTTGACAGCAGTAATCAATTTTTTAATTATGGCGCTGGTGATTTTTCTGCTGGTCAAGCTACTGAATCGGGTTATGACCATCAGAAAAAAGCCGGAACCGCAAGCAGCGCCCACTGTCAAAAAATGTCCGTTTTGCTGCAGCGAAATCCCGCTGGAAGCGACCCGTTGCCCGCATTGCACCTCTGAACTGAACGAATAAAAAATAGGCCGGATATTCTCCCCTATCAAAAAGGATCATTCCGGCTCCAAACAACGATACGGAAAAGGCTCATGAAATTTTACATTGTCGATTGCTTTGCCGAAGAAAAATCAGAGGCATCAGTTGCTAATTCTGCTTGCCGACCAAGCAATAAGCGATTGGGAACAACAGCAGATTACCAGAGAAGTCAATTTTTCTGAAACGGCGTTTATTTTTTCCGGCAAACAGGCCGACGGTGGATATCCTGTTCGGATTTGGACACCCAACACAGGAGAAGTTCCTTTTGCAGGACATCCAACACTTGGGTGCGCCTATGTGATTCAACCGCTGATAGAACAAGGATACCCAGATGAGGTGAAACTAAACCTGAAAGCCGGTCAGATTACGGTCAGCCGGTCTGTGCATGGCATGGTGATGAGGCAAAAGCCTCCTGTTTTCGGTGTTAAAATAAAAAGAGAGGAAATCGCAGCAATTTCTGGAATTTCCCTGGGCGAGATACGGGAAGATTATCCCATTCAGCTGGTCAGCACCGGTCTGGAATCGGTTCTCATTCCACTAAAAAGCCGCGAGAGCTTATCAAAACTGCAGGTTATCCCTCCAAAATTTCAGGAATACACTGCAAGACATCCCGAATGCAATTGCAATCATTTCTTCTTTACCGATATGGGGGACCATATTTTTTCGGTGCGCTGTATTATGGAAGATTTCATAGAAGATGCTGCTACCGGCAGCGCAAATGGAAATTTGGCGGGTTATCTTTTGTCGTATGGCTACTTTGGTAGTAGTCCGATTTCTTATACTATTCATCAGGGAGAGATATGGGAAGAAAGTCTGTTCTTCATATCCATGCCAACCTGGAATCCGACGATTGGCTCATTGAGGTTGGCGGAAACTGTCATATTATTGCAGAGGGGGATTGGCGTTAAGCCGATCCCTTTTTATTGACAAAACGACACAAACCAATGCTCTAATATGATAAAACGGCATGACTTTTTGCCATGCCGTTTTATCATATTAGATATTTCCGCCAAACGGATAGTCAGTTTCTTCCTTGCATTACTTCGTTTCTCCGAATTTTTCCTGATAAAATCCAATTGCCTTTTGGATAATTTGCACGGCGTCCTCTGGGCCCAACACTTCATCTACCACCGTATCTTTATTTTCCAGAGCTTTATATACGCTAAAGAAATGGCGCATTTCGTCATAAATATGCCGCGGCAGAGAGAAAATACTTTTGTAATCATTATAATTCGGGTCCTGAAATGGTACCGCGATAATTTTTTCATCCCGGCGGCCATTATCCAGCATCTGGATGACGCCAATCGGATAACAACGCACCAGCGTCAGCGGATGCAGCGGCTGTGCGCAAAGCACCAGCACATCCAAAGGGTCAAAATCATCGCCGTAAGTTCGGGGAATAAAGCCATAACTGGCTGGATAATCCGTAGAGGTATGCAACACTCGATCCAGAATAATCAATCCGGTTTCTTTATCCATTTCATATTTGTTTTTTGACCCTTTGGGAATTTCGATAACAGCGATAAAATCCTCGGGCGAAATCCGTTTGGGATCAATATCATGCCAGATATTCACTACGTTATCCTCCCTTTGCCTTTATGCCGATGCTGCTGTGTCTTTTTCCTTTTTCTCCTGCTGCAGCTTTTCCCGAATGGCAATTTCCTGTGTTAACGTTCGAATTTTCGTATCCAACTGAGAAATCCGCAAAGAAAGCGAAAATATTTTTACGATCAAAATAAAAATAACGGCCAGAAAAATAAAATTTACCGGCGACTGCACTCCCAGCATTTTGGCTGCCCAGGTAGCAATACCGGGGAAAACACTCAGAATGACCAGCGCAGCGGGAAAAGCCATCCAAAAAATCGAATCCTCTATCTGCAACTGAGCTTTGCGGATCTTTCTGGCTGTATACCACAAAGTCAAAAGCGATATAACAATCAACGCGGTACGAAGCATGATAGACACGGTCTAGACCCTCCTTTTCCGGAACCACTGAATCAGGACAATAGACGTACACATGCGAACCATATACTCTACAGCCCGCTTCAGGTTAAAATAGCTTTCTCCTGCAATCCGTTCCTTCATTTCCACCTGAACTTCCTGCACGCTAGCCCCATTGCGAAGCAAATAGGCAATCGTATCCGGTTCCGGTCCGTAATTCAAATTATGAGCAAACTCGCGAATCATTGACCGGTTAAACATTCGCATGCCCGATGTGGGGTCTTTGATGGTAACACCCGTAGTAATTTGAATGGCCAGCTGAATCATCTGATTTCCCATCATCCGCAGACTCAAAGGCTTCTTTTTGTCCCGAAAGCGGGAACCAATTACCACATCCAGCGCTTCTTCTTCCATTTTGGCCGCCATTGCCTCAATATACTGCGGATCGTGCTGGCCATCACCATCAAACTGGATTGCCATATCGTAATCCATCCGGTCCGCATACCGCATCCCCGCCTGAAATGCTCCCGCAAGGCCTAGATTAACCGGTAAATCCAAAAAATGGTATCCTTTTTCCCGGCAAATCGCGGCGGTACGGTCCTTAGAACCATCGTTGACTACCAAATAATCATACTGCGGATAATTTTGAATCAGGTCATCCACGACCCGCTCAATGTTTTCCTGCTCATTATAAGCAGGTATCACAATTAAAACTTTCAAACTAACCTCTATCCTTCACAAAGTATTTTTTCCACCCGATGCAACGGATGAAAAACAAATTGCAATCCTGGAACTTTATTCATTCCTTTTTCCAACAATATCGGAATTCCAATCCCCATAGCGCTAAAAATAACGAAATATGCTGCAGCTGGCATCGATGGAAAACCCGCAAAAAAAGTTTTCGAAAAAGCAAATAAAATTTGGTGCACCAAATATATCTGCATCGTATAATGACCTAACCTAGAAAGAATTCCGCTTTCTCTCTTTCCAAAACACATGGGAAATAGCAAAAAAATCCAACAGCTTCCAAAAAATCCCAATAATAATTTAAAATAACTATTTGAAATACTATCGATTCCTTGAATCTGATAGCAAAGAATGAGTAAAACTAAAAACATAACCAAACAAATATTTCTTGTAAAGAAAATTTGGGCCCCCTGTATTTTGGGATTATCTATAATATCTTTCAATCTACCGGAAAATATAAATATGAAAAAGTATCCCAAAAACTTTCCGACTGTGTTGCTCCAAATTCCACTGATCAACCAACCCATTAAAAGAATACATTCTATGTAAATTCGCTTATTTTTGAAAAGAATTAAAAGCAGCGGATAAAACAACTCCAAAAGCATTAACACTCCCATAAACCAAAATTTATTTAGTGTCAGCAATACCGCTTTCCATAAACTATCACATTGATGGGTGAGGTAAAACAAAAGAATACTGAAAAAAGACAAAATGGCTGTAGGAACAAATAGTGTAAATTCTCTGCGAAATAAAAATTGCTTCTTATTCTCTGACATTGACCATTTGTGATAAAATAAAAAACCACTTGCCGCAAAAAATGCCATCATGTGGAAAGAATAGATAAAATACCAAATCCATTCGCCGCCAGGAAAATTATGCATTCCAACTTCTTGTATACTATGCCCAACTACCACTAAAAGGATCAAAAAAACCTTCAGAGAGTCCAGCCATACAATTCGCTGTTTCATCATTGGCCCCCTAAAATTTAAAATCCACATGGAAGCATTTTACCGCTCCACGATAGCACCAAAGAAACAACCGGAAGCATCCCAGCCGGTACAGGAGCTTGCAAATCCAAAGCGCCCAGCCCTTCAGTCCATGTTTTTTTAACGGCGTCAGACGCATCCACCGGTTGCGGCAAAACCATGCGTAATACTTCTTGAAATAGCGGCTTGTCCATTTTAAATGCGCATGCAGATTGATCTTCGAATTATCTGCGGCGCGCAGCGCCATAGAAATGCCAATATGGATAAAGGCCAAAAGCCCTATTGTATCCTTTTGCGACGGATTCTTTGTCTGCTCGTACTGTCGAGCCAACTCCTCCGCAAAATACCGGATAGACTGCTCTTCTGTATTGGAGATCACCGATGCCTCTCGGACACGGTAATGGATCAGCACCTCATCCGTACAGGCAATTTTGCTGCAGTCACGATAAATTGCCTGTTGGTAGCACAAATCCTCTCCAACTTTGAAATCGGGAATCCGATGCGCCAGTGCGATATCGCTACGAAACAGTTTGTTCCACAAAGCTCCATTGACAAAGGCCAGGGTATCGTCTTTCGGAGGAAGTGAAATCATCTTTGGAAAGCCCTGCATTTCTGTGCACAGCACGCGCCTGCTTTTTTCCTCGACCCGGTCATAAGCGCAGATAACCGTATCGGCACCGCTTTGCAAAGCCAACATATGTAGCCGCTCCAGATACTCCGACTCCAAGGAATCATCTCCATCTAAGAATACCACATATTTCCCATCAATGAAACCGGAATTCAGCGCCCAATTTCTGGTTTTCGCCGGACTGCCCAAGTTTTTTTGCAAAAAAATCGGATGAATCCGCCCGGGATATCGCTGTGCATATGTTTCTACGATATCCACCGTTTGATCCTTGGAACCGTCGTCAACCAAAACAACATCGAAATCCTGATAGGTTCCGGAAAAAAGTTCTTCCAAACAGGTTCCAATATAGGCTTCCAGATTGTAGGTGGTGATAACAACCGTGATTTCAGGCATCGGAAGTCCTCCTCGTAAAAAATAAAAGGAATATGGCAAATACAAAAAACAACAATGCCTGGCTGGCAAGGATAGACAATGCACCGCCCAAAATCGAAAAATTCTTTACCAACAAAACGCTGATCACAACCCCTATCCCAATATTGACCGCATAATTTAAAAAAATCCACATCTGTTTTCGCAGCATGACCAAAAGATAATAGGACATCGACCCTGCCGCAATAAAACCGCCGGAGAGAATCGTCAAAAAAAGTTCCAAGCGATAGGCAGAAAGATCCACTGCGTAGAAAAGGCCCAACACCTGTGTTCCCAACAAGTACCCTGCCAGACAGCAAAAAACGGTCAGGCCACCAATCAAAAAAAGATGCCGCCGATACAGCTGACGAAATCGGATAAAATCCCTTTCCCCTACCGCCGCACCATACTGGCTTAAAAGAGGCTTAAAAACAAAGCCGCTCAGCAGGTTAATTACTTGCGTTGGCAAAAACAGGATATTAAAATAACCCTGTGCGGTATTGCTCTCGTAATAATTAACCACATATTTTGAGAGATTTGCCATTACATTCATCAAAAAAAGGCTGACTGCCAGCGGTATCGTCGTTTGAAACAATAGGAGGAGCTGTCCTTTTTTTCCCATTCGGTTTTCAGCACCCATTGCTTTCGATGGGCAAAAACTCCAAATATACATCGTGACTAAATTGGTCAACACCATGCCCGCTGATGCGATATATAAATTATGGATTGTTGCAGATAAAACCGCAAAGACGCAAAGCGAGAAAAACGTTCGGTAAAATAAGGATTTTCCGCATAAATCCAGCCGGTTTTTCTGAAAAAAACGGCTTTGATACAACTCTGCAAAGGAATGGACCGCCATATACAAGGTCAGCAAAAGCAAAAGCCATGCCTGTTCTCGCGTATTACCGCCCCAAAAGAACAATAAAAAACATCCAGCCAGCATTGCCGCCGTAGTAATCCACTTGGCCGCCCGATACGCTCCAAAACTGTACTGCCCCGCATAGTCAGTCATCTGAAAATGGTTGATACCGAACAGGCCAATGATATACAGAATTTGTGAGGTTGTAAAGGCAATGCCAAAATCTCCCGCTGCTGCTACTCCAAACACACGAGATACAATCAATAAAAGCAGTACGGAATTGGCGGCAAACATCCCACTGCCCAATGTATTCCAGATTAAACTTTTTTTCATGATTCTGTTCTTTCGTTTTCATTTCCCAGACAGAGCAAATGGGGATAATGGTTTTTTCTTTTTTCTACCGGCGGAAGCTCCATATAATTCCCGAAAATATCAGACAAAACTTTATCATAATTATTGGGCATTTCCACTTGTATATTTTCAAAATTCATTTTGACAGTGGGGAAAACATCGCGTCTTTTCATCATATATTTTGTCGGATAAGTATAATCCAGCAATTTTATGTATTCTGTATCTTCATGATTATACGCATCGGCATACTTCTTGTATTGACGATAAAGCCAACGCGGAGAAATACACAGAATTTTCATAGTGTAGTGCGTTGTCCAACAAATCGTCCTCACAATCCATTTCTTTATGCCCTTTAATGTTAAATTAGGGGCAGGTATCTGGCGCAGAATATATAGTTTACTCCAAAACCATGCACCATAAATCTGTTTTTTTCGTTCTTTCTCATCATCTGATACGGAATCAAAAGGAATGATATCGATCCGGATTCCAAAATCCATCGGGAGATTTTTGAAAGCTTCTTCAATAAACTTCGTTCCCTTTTTTCCCATGAACATAGCGGGCACCGGGAACACTCCATTTTCTTCCATAGTATTGAACGTATATTTTTCTTCCAGCCGCGGCACAGCAAATTTTTTAAAGCGCTCAAAATCCTTTCGCAGCATTCCAACATCAATATCATCATCCCAAGGGATAAATCCTTTATGGCGAACCGTTCCGATGGCGCTGCCGCCCACCATAAAATAGGGCAGTTCTAATTCGTCGCAAACATTTGCGAAATCTTTCAATACATCTAGTTCTATCTGTTGCAGCTGCTTTAGTTCTTTATCCTCATACTCGCCATACACGAAAAAAACTCCTTTCCCATTGACGTGTTTCAATTCGCCTTTTCTTTTAAATCTTCTTTTATTTGACTTGTCGAAATTTCCGGCGTTCTGGGAAGATAAACTACATCACAATATGGTTTCAAAAAATCGAATTTTCCTTTCCAATCATCGCCCATAACAAAAGTATCGATGCGGAATTCTTTGATATCATTGATCTTCTGTTCCCAGTTTTCTTCCGGTATCACCAAATCAACGTATCGAATTGCTTCTAATAATTGCTTTCTCACTTCGTAGCTAAAATAACACTTTTTTGCCTTGCTGTTCCAGTTAAACTCATCTGTCGATAAAGCAACGATTAAATAGTCGCCCAAGGCTTTCGCCCTTTTTAACAAATTGATATGCCCATAATGGAGAAGATCAAATGTGCCATAAGTTATTATCTTCTTCAAACTATCGCTACCTTTCTTTTTGCAAGAGAGTCGGGTCGAAATTTTTCAGCCGATCCAAATTCTCATAAATCCGATCGATATCCCAATTCCACCACTGTAGTTGTTGCAGCAAATCGATTTTTTCCTGCTCAAAACGATATTTAATCACTTTTGCGGGAACACCTGCCACCACCGCATAAGGCGGAACATCCTTTGTCACAACAGAGCGGGCGCCGATCACCGCGCCATTACCGATGGTAACACCGCCTTTAATTAAAACACCCCACCCAATCCACACATCATTTCCAATAGTGGTGTGTGGCGGTATATACCCCCCGTGGGGATTCTCTTTCTGAGAGGAGAGCTGATTCCATTCATTCGGTAGCTGCTGAATTCATGCAGCGGATGCTCATTCAATCCCACAACGAGACCGTCGGCAATACAGCAAAATTTTCCAATGGAAACATTTGACACAAAATCATTTTGCCTCATATAGCTGTAATCGCCGATCGAAACATTCTGAGAAAAGGTAGACCATCCATATAAAGTAACACCCTTTCCCAGCTTTGGTTTATATTTGATTCTTGAAATCCAGTACTGAAACGGGCGAGGAAGCTTATGATAAATCCTTAGGAAAAATGCATCCATTTTTTCTCCCCCTACTTTCCGATTTTTTTGATTCGGAAAGCGATATAAGTAAATCCTGCTTTCATTACTCTTTTGAATTCCACCCAGCTTAGGTTGGCAAGGAACGTTTTGAAAATATAAGTAAACGAAAAGTAGTAACGGCTCATCAGATGATCCCGCAATTTCTCGATTTCCTTAGCATCTGCATAAGGGTAATTGACCAGGCAGTCCAAATATCCGTCCTGATTCAGCCATTTGGAATAATCCTCTGTCTTGAGGTACCCCTCATCCTTTACCCACTGATAAAATGCCGTTCCCGGGAATGGCACCGCCTGCTGGAAAAACACCTCGTTGGCATAGACCTTTTTGGCGAAGCGGAAGGTGTCTTCAATGGTGCTCAGATCATCGCCTTTGAGTCCAATCATAAAGCAGCCGAACACTTTAATTCCCAGTTTTTTGGTATTCTGCGCAAAAGCCAGCGAATCCTCCAGCTTGATGCCTTTGCGCGTTTCGTCCAGCACCTTCTGGTTGCCGGACTCATAGCCCACCACCAGCAGGCGGCATCCGGCTTCCTTCATCTTGGCCATCACCTCATAGGGCAGATCCGCCCGGGTATTACAGGACCAAACCAGTTTCAATCCGCGCCGTTTCATCTCTTCACAAATTTCCACCACGCGCTTTTTATCTACGGTAAAGGTATCATCCTCGATAAAAATTTCCTGGATATAAGGCATGTGTACTGCAATATATTCCAATTCGTCTACAAAATTTTTGACGCTGCGTTTGCGGAAGCAACGGCCGCTCATGGTTTCAGGATACGAGCAGAAATTGCAGCGGAACGGACAGCCCCTGGCGCTGAAGATCTGGATCATCGGTTTGCGGGCAAACGCATAGCAATAATCATTAACGTCGAGGAATTTTTCATAAATCTTAGATACAAACGGCAACTCGTCCAGATCTTCCGTCCAGGGACGATCCGGATTTTTCACGATCTGGCCATCACAGCGCCAGGTAACGCCCAACACATCGCTCAGATCCGCCCCAGCTTTCATCACCTCATCCAGGGTAAAATCATATTCCTGACGGACAATCACATCGATATCCGGGCATTCTTCCAGCACTCGCTCAGACAAAGCGGTGGCATGGGTGCCGCCGATGATGATTTTTCCCTGCGGGTAGGCTTTTTTAATTGCGGCCAGCGTTTCATAATCGTGAAAGCAGGTGGAGGTGGTAATCTCGCCCATGATGTAGTCGGGAGCCGATTTTTGGACCAGCTCGACCGCGTCTTCCGTGCTCATTTTTTTTACGATGCAATCCACCAATTCCACATCATAACCCCGATCCATGCAGACGCCAGCGGCATAGCACAGCCAGTAGGGATAGTACATGGTGCCGCTTTTTGTCTTTTCCGGCCAGCGGCTGGAGCGGCTGATGGCAAATTTATAAGGCAGGTTCAAAAATAAAATTTTCATCATTCATTCTCCTATACATAATAACGACTGATACAAAGTGAAAAAACGGTCGAATAAAGCAATACCCCATTCGCAGCTAAAATAGTTGTATGATACACCTTGCGGTCGATTTGATTTTTTATTCTGACACTGCCCAACACATAGAACAGCGGAAACAACAAAGGCATCATATACCGATGCTGACAGCCATTGATGGTGCTGTATCCTACCGGTGTAAATGTTATATAAAGCGAAGTTGCCACCAAACACAGCGTAACAAACACCGATCCCATAGTTACGAGGCGAACCTTTCCTGCCGAGGTATAACGGTCCAAATCACTTTTGTCCGTGAACACCACTGCACCCAGCAAAAGTAAAGAAAAACTTCCTGAAACGGTGCCCAGATATGCAAAATCCGTAATACAGGTGAAAGAGGAAACATACTCCCATAAAAAACCTAACAGTACTTTGGTATACGTCAGCGGATGACTCAAAATATAGAAAATCTGATCTGAACCACTGACAGTAGAACCGCCCCGGGTATCAGAAGGAACCGAGTCAAACAGCATTGGGATCACAAAGCTCATCAATACCAAAACCGCTGCAACACTGACGATCACTAGATATTTGCGGTACTGCTGCACGGAAGAAAATTTGCTTTTGGGTAAAAGCAGAAGCAACGCGAACAATGGAAAGTAGATCGCTTTTGGGCCAAGCCCCAAAACCAAAGAACCCATTATAATGATCGTATCCTTTACAGTAAGCGGCTGATCGGGCTCCTGCAGCTGGGCAAAGAAATAAGACATACCCACCATGACCCAGGCGGTAATCCAGCTGTCACAGCTATAATTCGATGCTAAAAACACACCTGTGGGAAACAGCGCGATTGTCGCCAGAATCATCTTTCCCGTTTTTAACCGCTTGATGGCCACACGAACCAAAGCCACATAGCACAGTAAAATCAACGTCTTGCCAAGCAGAAAAACCGAAACAAACGGCAACCGCAAAAGCCTTCCTAAAAAAATTACCGCGCCGGGCAGATAATATCCCATCCTTCTATATACGTCCAGAGATTCTATAGACATATTGGTATTCATATAGGCGAATTGACCATTTTGATACAAATCGTTGAGATATGCGCTGCGCTCCCCAAATACATCAACGGAAAAGGAAAAATTCAGAGGACTTTGATATGCATAGTGCTGCATCACTATATCCGCTTGCGTTAGATTGGAAAACACCTGCACCGAACGGATATAGTGAGTTTCGTCATCCCACGAAATACCAGTGCAAAGCGGCGCCAGAAAACACAGCATCAGTCCGGCAGACAGAGCCAAAACGGTAAAAATCTGCTCTGGCTTCTTTTCGGTTTGGCTGTGCAGGAAGTAGAAAGCCGATACGGTAAGGAACACTGCGATCCAAAAAAGATACAGCGGCGTTTGGAACGACACCCTCCTGTATGTACTGAAAACGGCAACCAACGGATACAACAAAAGGCAAAAGGCCAGAAAAATCGCAAAAAACAGACCTGTTTTTCTTGGATTCTCCCGCAGAAGGCGGTATCCGCTTTCCACCGTCTTTTTCCACTCCGGAAGTTTTTTCTGAAAAATGATAGCCAGTATAAAAAAGAAAAGAGTAAAGAATCCCACTCGGAAAACCGACGGCTGTGCTTGATAACGGACAGATGTTTTCACAAGAGGCTGCCCGCTGACGGTAATATCTTCTACTGGAAAAACACCATCTACATCCAACCGAAGAAAGGAGTACTCTCCTGGAGGCAATTCGAAAGAAACCTGTCTCTGTCCTTCCGGTACCATGAGGGTCATACTGCTCTGATGTGAGACAGCGCCCTGCTCGTCCGGATAAAACAACTGATAGTTGACCGTGCTGGTCGTTTCTTCTCTCAAGGTAATGAGGATATTGTTAATTTCACCCTCCAGTCCCCGAAAATAAATCTGTGGGTCATTATCTGAGGGGACCACCTTTCCGTCAACCATGCTGCAATGAACAAGTTGTACCTCTTCATTCCAGATGGAAACAGCATTGTTTTGTTGGGAGGCCTGGTAAAACATTTCTGGCGGCGCTGCCAGATAAGCAATCTCAACGGCCAAAGCGGCAATCAGCGAAAGTAAAATCTTCCGCCAGCTATCACGCAGGAGCATCTGTAATCTTTCTTTCATTGTGAAAGCCTTTCCCCCTCTCTATCGGATCGTAAAGTTTGCATCATCTAGCGAAAAGTTCGGATTATAATATGGATCTCCCGCTTCGAGTTCTTTTGCCCACCTCGCCTGAAAGCGCTCCACTTCGCCCACAAACCGCGCTCTCTTTTCGGGCGTATCGTCCGCCTTTCTGCTCTTGGATTCATAATGATAGAGCTCCGCATAAGGGGTAAATACAATGAGATAGCCCTTCTGGCGGATCCGCATACACAAATCCACATCATTAAACGCAACTTCAAAGGACTCATCCAGCCCGCCAGTTTCCTCCCACACCTTGCGGGGCAGCATCATACAAGCCGCCGTAACTGCCGTTAGGTCCTGCGCATAAATGAGCCTTCCCATATAACCGGGATCCTCTTTTTGACGGTTGCAGTGCAGATGCGCCGCCACACCGCCGACACCGAGTACTACGCCGCCGTGCTGAACGGTATTATCCGGATAATATAATTTCGCGCCTACTGCTCCTACATCGCCGCGCTGCGCATACATCAGCATTTCCTGGAGCCAGTCTGCAGAAATAACCTCCGTATCATTGTTTAACAGGAGGATATATTCGCCCTTGGCAAACGTATACCCAAAATTGTTGATTGCAGAATAGTTAAATTTTCCGTTCCACCAGACTACCCGAATATTCCGCCGTTTCTCCAAAAGCTGATAATACTGAAAAGTTTTTTCTTCTTCGCTGTTGTTTTCAATGACAATAATTTCATAATTGGGATAAGAGGTTTTTTCCTGAATCGATACGATACATTTGCGCAAATCCGACACATGATCCTTATTGGGAATGAGAATCGAAATCAGCGGCTCCCCTTTAATTTCATATTTTAGACGGTACATGGACGGGACCACAGAATCCAGCGCCTCACCATCAAGCCCTACCCGTTTTAAATGATCCCCGATCGCCTTCTTGGCCGCTTGGATTACATACGGCTTCGCGCCGACAGAAGATGCGACCGATTGTGCGTGGGAACGCCAAAAATATAAAGGTTTGGGAATATGTACGATTTTCTGTGCCTGTTCTGTCAAACGAAGCACCATATCAAAATCCTGACTGCCGTCACATTCGCTGCGAAACAGACCTACTTTTTCCAGCAAGGACTTTTGAAACACGGTAAAATGGCAAATGTAATTATTCGCCCGCAAATTGTCAATGGCAAAATCTGGCTTAAAATGGGCAACCGTGATATTTTTTGTCGCACCCTGAAAAGTCAGCTCATCCGTGTAAATAAAATCTGCTCCCTGTTCACAGATCGCTTTCATATTTTCATAAAGCACCGACGGATGCAGCAGATCATCGTGGTCAAACAAAGCGATATAGTCCCCGGAAGCCATCTCGATGCAGGCATTGGTATTTCCGGAAATTCCCAGATTTCTTTCCAGCTTTCGATATTGAATGCGGCCGTCCTGCTGCTGGAACCCTGCAACAATCTGCCCCACCTGCAGGTGTTCGTCATCACTACCGTCAGCCAGGCATAACTCCCAATTGGAATAGGTCTGAGCCTGTACCGACGCAATCATCTCTTTCAAAAAATCTTCCGGTGTATTGTAAAGCGGAACCAAGATACTGAATTTGATCTGTCGGGGGAACAGATACTGCCGCTGCATTGCCAGCTCTTTTTCGTCGTATTTACTCCAGTCCCGATTTTTTTTATCTTGGCAGATCTTTCTTTTCACCCGTTTCCAGGTATAAATCGGGCCGTCCCGCAGAACCCCTTTGATTCCCTTGCAAAACAGATAGGTCGCTCGATTGGACTTCAAAATCCTTTTAGCCAGATCCAAACTGGCGCGCAATGGTTTGGTCATTTTCCAAGCGGAAGATGTGACTGTTGCCTGATATGCCTGAAAAAGTGCGTCGTATTCTTTTGCCTTGTCAAAATAAAGCGCCCGATACTCTCTTAGATCCTCGTCCAAAATTTCATTTTTTTCCTGCAGTTCGTCCAATTCTCCCTGCAGTTCATCCAAATCCAGCGAAAGGTTCAAAAATTGCTCCGCATCTTTTTGCAGCTTTCTCTCGTAAAGTTCCACCGAGGCCGACATGCTCTTTCGTTGAAAAAACAGCGCATAATTTGTCAAAAAAACCGGTTTTTCTTCTCCAACAAAAAAGAGTCCTTGTTCTGCAAACAAGCCGCACCAATAAGGAGGCTCATGCAGATTGATATGGGTAGGATCCTCTGTGTCATCCGGTACAGAGGAAAATAAAACCCGATCTGTCACTGCACATAAATTGGCAACAGCTTTTTTGGCGTCTTCTTCTGGCATATGCTCCAGCACCTCCATAGACACCACCAAGTCGTACCGTTTGGGCAGCGAATCCGGCAGCGCAGAGGACAGGGAACCAACTGCACAATAAGGGCGAATATCTTCCCGCACCTGCGAAATGGCATACTCCGACAAATCTACTCCGTAGGCCTCGACGCCCAAATCACGCAGCGCCGCAACCAGCATCCCCATTGCACAACCAGCATCTAAAACCGTTTGCGGATGATATTTTTCTTTGATCTGGCTTGCAAGATGTCTTATAAACACTTTCAGCTCTTCCGAGTCCTGGTAAGATATTTCGCCACTTCCCGTTCGATAATGCCGATAGTATTCCTCGTTGTAAAGATTCTGCATGTTTTGCCCCCCTAAATTTGATAAGCGTCGCAAACTTCTTTTGTCTCACCGAGCATCTTGATCTGTCCGTGATCCAGCCACAGCACCCGGTCGCACATCTCCCGAATCTGGTCCAGGCTGTGAGATACGAACAGCACCGTGGTGCCGCCGCCCATCAATTCCAACATCCGCTGGCGGCTTTTTCTCTGGAACGCCTCGTCCCCCACCGCCAGAATTTCGTCCACGATCAAAATTTCCGGATTTACGACTGTGGCAATGGAAAAAGCCAAGCGCATCATCATACCGGAAGAATAGTTGCGGATTGGCATTTCGATAAATTCGCCCAATTCGGAAAAAGAGACGATCTCATCATATTTTTCATCCAGAAAATGGCGAGAATACCCCAAAATTGACCCATTGAGATAGATATTTTCCCTGCCGGTCAGATCAAAGTCAAAGCCGCTCCCCAATTCCAGCATCGGCACAATATTCCCGCGAACTGACACAGATCCCTCGGTCGGCTTTAAAATGCCGGAAATCACCTTTAAAATCGTGCTTTTGCCCGCTCCATTTCGGCCAATAATTCCCAGCACCTCGCCAGGACGCACCGTAAAACTGACGTTTTTCAGCGCCCAAAATTCTTTGTATTTGAGTTTTCCTTTTGCCAGCGCCACCAAGTATTCTTTGATGCTCTGGATCCTGTCCTGTGACAAGCGAAAGGACATGGACACATTTTTTACCTCTATCATTCTTTTCCCCTCATAGATACAGCACAAATTTATCCTGCGCTTTTCGGAAGATCAGCCCGCCGATTATCAAACTGCCTACGGCAAACACAAAACAGATGAGATACGCCTTCGGTTCCGGCGACACGCCGTCCATAATGACCGTACGGGCAAAGCGGATAAAATGATACAACGGGTTGAGTTTATAAATTGTCAAAAACCTGGCGGGAATGATGCTTTCCGGATAAAAAATCGGGGTAGCATACATCCAGATCATGCTCAATACATTCCACAGAAACTGTGTATCCCGAAAAAACACCATCGCCGCTGATAAAACAAGCACCATCCCGGTACAAAAGCAAATCAAACATGCCAACGCAAAAGGAAGAAGCAGGATGGCAGGGGTCAGGGCTGTTTTGGTTAAAAAAATCATCAGCAGCAGCGGCACCAGGGAAAACAGCATATTGATGCCGGAGGAAAGCACCCGGGTAACCGGATAGATATATTTCGGCACATAGACTTTGGTAATCAAAGAGGCATTTCCCAAAATAGAGGTAATCCCCATACTGCAAGCTTCGCTGAAAAAGTTAAACAGCACAATACCGGTCAGCAGATAGACCGGAAAGTTCGGAATATCGCTTTTAAAAATGGTGGAAAACACCACATACTGCACCAGCATGGTCAAAAGCGGATTGAGAAAGCTCCAAACGATTCCCAGCACGCTGCGCTTATATTTGGTTTTAAAATCCCGGCTGACTAGCTGCTGGATCAAAAAACGGTACCGGCTGAAAGCATGAATCAGTTTCAAGCCCAGACAGGTCCGCCCTTTTTTCTCCATACGGCACAATCGCCAACCATAAAGGGCCAGCAAGAATCCCGCTCCTGCCGCAAAGCACCAGTAATATTGTCCAAACCAAAGATCTGTTTCCCCAACCGTGCGCAGGCATAGCGTTCCTTCCTTTTGCCGTCCGTTTTGGCTAAGAGGCGTCCATCCCTCGCTGGCAACCTCTACCCGGCCGGCAGAAACTGAATCGCCATAATATACTGTTACCGCATTGCCCAATACACCGTCTGGTGAGGACACTTCCAACAAAAGATTTTTGCCGGCGGCGTTTTCCAACGGCTCGGTCAACTGCATGACCTGCCAAGCGTTATCCTGCATATGAGATACATCAACCGCAAAATCCTCTATGAGAATCTTTTCATCCGAATCGGTCTGCTCGTATAAGGCCATATGCAGTGTGCCACTGTTCTGGCGCCCAAAGGTGCCGCACAGCACCGAAAAGCCGGTCAGCCGGTCGCTTTGTACGGTGAATTGCTGCTCCAGGCGTGTACCTGCCAGAATTTCCCCCGTCGATGCAGACGGTGAAACAGAATCTGTGCTGTCTGTACGGGTCCGAAGCTGATCTTTTGCGATTGCATAAAACAGTACGGCTAAAGCGGCATAAATGGCTAGCGCCAACACGCATCCTCTTCGCAAATTCCACTTTTTATCCATTTCCTCACCCGTTTTCTAGTCCTGGATTTCTTTGAGATACCGGGTCAACGCATCCTGCCAAGAAGGGAGCCGGGAAAAACCTGCTTCATCCAGACTTTTTTTACTCATGCGGGAATTAAAAGGCCGCGCTGCTTTGGCCGGATATTCGCTGGAAGGAATCGGATGCATTTTAGCCCGGCACCCACCCTGCCGGAAAATCTCCGCAGCAAAATCTGCCCAAGAACAGATTCCTTCGTTGGTGGCGTGATAAATACCGTACTTTTCCGTCATAACCATATCGCACAAAAGAGGGGCCAAATCCGCTGTATAAGTGGGAGAACCAATCTGGTCACAGACCACATTGACCTGATCCCGCTCTTTTCCCAGCCGCAGCATGGTTTTCACAAAATTATTCCCATTTTTGCCAAACACCCAGGAAATACGGACAATAAAATACCGTTGCAACAGCTGCCGCACCGCCAGTTCGCCGCCCAGTTTGGTTTTTCCATATACGCTCAACGGACCAGTCGGATCATCCGTTTCATAAAACTGCTCGCCGGTACCGGGGAACACATAGTCGGTGCTGATGTAAACCATTTTGGCACCGATTTTCTCACAGGCCGCGGCAATATTACGCGCCCCATCCACATTCACCCGCTCGCACAGCGCCGGATCATCCTCCGCGCGGTCTACCGCCGTATAAGCGGAACAGTGAATCACCGCATCCGGGGCATAACGCTCGATAAAGGCAGTTGTTGCCGCTGCATCGGTAATATCAAACTCTTCGATATCCGCGCCCAGACATTCTATTTTACGCTGGCCCAGCACCTTCATCACATCGTAACCCAGCTGCCCTTTTACACCGGTTACCAGAATCTTCATTCCAATTTCTCCTTTTAAACAGTAGAAGGAAACCGGTATTCCTACCGGTTTCCATACATTCTCTCATAATAATTTTGATAGTCCCCGCTGATAATATGCTCCCACCAAGACTTATTTTCTAAATACCAGCGGATGGTCTTCTGAATTCCCTCGTCAAAGGGAGTGGTCGGCAACCATCCCAGTTCTTCGTGGATTTTAGTCGGGTCGATGGCGTAGCGCATATCGTGGCCCGGACGGTCAGTGACAAAATGGATCAGACTCTCCGGCTTATCCAGTGCTTTCAGGATGGTTTTCACCACCTGCAGGTTGGTCCGCTCATTATGTCCGCCGATGTTGTAAACCTCGCCCACCCGGCCTTTGCGCACAATCAGGTCAATGGCAGCGCAGTGATCGGTCACATACAACCAGTCCCGGACATTTTCACCAGTGCCGTATACTGGAAGCGGCTTATCATTCAGCGCATTGGCAATCATCAAAGGGATCAGCTTTTCCGGGAAGTGGTAGGGCCCGTAGTTGTTGGAACAGCGGGAAATACTCACTGGCAGTCCAAAGGTGCGGTGATAAGCCTGCACCAACAGATCCGCCGAGGCTTTCGAAGCCGAATAAGGGCTGGAGGTGTGAATCGGCGTTTGTTCGGTAAAGAACAGATCGGTGCGGTCCAGTGGCAAATCGCCGTACACCTCATCGGTAGATACCTGATGATAGCGCTGAATCCCGTATTTGCGGCAAGCGTCCATCAACACGCCGGTTCCCAGAATATTGGTCTGCAAAAAGATCCCCGGATCCACCACCGAGCGGTCCACATGGCTTTCCGCCGCAAAGTTGACCACCACATCCGGGTGTTCTTTCTCAAACAGCGCGTAAACCGCGCCACGATCGGCGATATCCCCTTTTACAAAGGTGAAACGGGGATTTTCCATCACCGATTCCAAGGTTTCCAGATTGCCCGCATAGGTCAGCTTGTCCAAACAGACGATCTGATCCTGCGGGTACTTATCCAGCATATAAAAAACAAAGTTACTGCCAATAAAGCCGGCGCCGCCGGTGACTAACCATTTCATGCCTATTTCTCCTTATAAACGAAATCTACGTCGCTGTCATGCAAAAGCGGCGCTCTTTGGTCTTTCTCAGACAAAATCGGATTTTCTACCCGCCAGTCGATTCCCAACTCCGGATCATTCCATAAAATATTGCGATCCGTAGAAGGATTGTATAAATTGTCCTCTTTGTATAAAAACTCTACATCATCGGTGAGGGTGACAAAGCCATGGCCAAATCCGCGGGGGATCAAAAGCTGGCGTTTATTTTCGGCAGACAGTTCCACCGCCACCCATTTTTTGTAGGTGGGAGAACCTTTGCGCAGATCCACCGCTACATCCAGTACCGCACCGCGGCCGCAGCGCACCAGCTTTGCCTGGGCAGCGTCACCCTTTTGAAAATGGATGCCTCGCAGCGTTCCTTTTTGGGCGGAATAGGACTGGTTGTCCTGCACAAAGTCATAATGCAAACCCGCTTCTTCCATATTTCGAGTAGACCAGGTCTCCATAAACCAGCCGCGATGATCGCCAAATACCTTCGGTTCCAGAATATAGACGTCCAACACCTCAGTTGGAATGACATTCATAATGGTATGCTCCTTTAATAGATGATTTTATGTTCCGCTACTTTTTTCAAGTGCGCACCGTAAGCCGATTTTCCATACCGAACCGCCGCTTCCAGCAACTGTTCCTCGCTGATCCAGCCATTTTTGTACGCAATCTCTTCGATGGCGGAAATTTTAATACCCTGCCGGTTTTCAATGACCTTGACAAACTCGGTTGCATCGGACAGCGCGTCTACCGTACCGGTATCCAGCCACGCATAACCACGCCCCAATGTTACCACGTTAAGCGAGCCTTCCTCCAAATATATCCGGTTGAGATCGGTGATCTCCAGCTCCCCTCTTTTGGAGGGTTTCACCTGTTTCGCCAATTCGCAAACCCGGTTATCATAAAAATACAACCCGGTCACGCAATAATTGGATTTGGGGTGTTCCGGCTTTTCCTCAATGGAAATCGCTTTTCCGTTCTCGTCAAACTCCACAATGCCAAACCTCTCCGGATCGTCCACATAATAGCCAAACACCGTCGCACCGTTCTCCCGCTGTGCGGCCTGACGCAAATGACCCGTCAGGCCGCTGCCGTAAAAGATATTGTCCCCCAATACCATAGCGCAGCGGTCGCCGTCGATAAATTTTTCACCGATAATAAAGGCCTGTGCCAATCCGTCGGGAGAAGGCTGCACCTCATAGGACAGATGGATGCCATACTGCGATCCGTCGCCTAAAAGCCGCTCAAAGTTGGGCAGATCCTGCGGGGTCGAAATAATCAGAATATCCCGGATTCCCGCCAGCATCAAGGTGGACAGCGGATAAAAAATCATTGGCTTATCATACACCGGCAAAAGCTGCTTGGAAGTCACTAATGTCAACGGGTAAAGTCTGGTGCCGGATCCACCGGCCAAAATAATACCTTTCATCGTTGTTTTCTCCTTTATCCAAATAAAAATCCGGCAATTTTTTTGGTTGCGCCGTATTTTACAGTTCGGTTTTTCATCTGAAACCACCTGCGGTGCAGCCATCCCGCTTGGGCTAGATGCCCGTAACCGGCGGTCAATGCTTGCTGAGCAGGAGACAGACGACTCCGAAACACATCATAGAAACTCTCTGACTGCAAAAATGTTTCAGCCAATTCCCTGCGGTACCCTTTCACATTCAACAGGCGCCCCAACAAATAGTGCGGGGAACGGACAAATTTCGCCCCTACTGCATTATCTCCATGCTGTCGGTATCGCATGGTTGTCTCATCCAACAAAACAATTCGACCAAAAGCGCTGGCGATCAAAGCCAGCCACCAGTCATGCATGACGAAAAAAGAAGGTTCTCTCTGCAAAAATTTGCCTAATGCGCGGTTATACATGGCGGTGCAGCCAGTCACGGTATTCTGCGCCAGTTCATAATGCAGATCCGTTCGCTGCCAGTTGCCGTTTACCGCATGACGATAGGAAGGGTCCATCACCTCTAATTGGTCATTCACCACCGCCAGATCAGTATGAACCAGGAGCGGCGTTTTTTCACCATCCCGCGCCTCTGCTTTTCGCATAGCAGAAAGAGTTTTTTCAATTTTATCCGGATGCCAAACATCATCCTGGTCGCAGAGCATAACATAATTGTCCTGATGCTCCTGCATCATTTTGAAAAAATTATGTTTTGCACTGCCGGAATTCTCTTCGTTTTGCAGCGCTACGATTCGATCCGGTTCTTTTGCAGCATAGGCTTGCACAATTTCCCAAGTTCCATCGTTTGAACAGTCGTCGCGGATATACAGCATGAAATCTCGAAAAGTCTGCTGCAAAATAGAATCGATCTGTGCGGCGATATATGGGGCGCCGTTATAAGACGCCAGCAAAATGGAGACCAAAGCATCGCTCCCTCAAGAAACCTGCCCATAAAAGGGCGCAGTTCCCCCTCATTTCTTACATGGCTATTTTAACCGATGAAACTATAAAACACAAGCTTTTGTCTCCTTTTTGTCCAATCTTTCCAAAATATTCATAAATGGCATAAAACCTTGTGAAAATCGCCTTTTTTGAGACTTTTCTGATCTTCCTTGCCAGCAATGTTCCATAAGAAAACCGAGGCTTTTAGAAATAGGAAGTTTCGAAAAATCCGTCCTGACAGCTGGGATTTTGGGACCGGATCATGTTCCAGCGAAACTGTGCCGAAAACAAAAATTCTGAAATCCAGCTCAACGAATGATGAATGATAATACCGTCTATCATCGGTTATGAAACGGTATTATCAATAAATTATTTATAATTTGTTGATAATATATGTAATATTTCTACTTAAAAAAAGGTATTTTAAGTAGAATCATAAAACAAAGCGCGCATGTTTATGCGAAACAAATTATAGACATACCATGATAAAGTTGCAGACATTCTCAATGGTAGGGAAAAATTATATTGATGTCTACCATGCAAATTTTAGCACCACACACAATCTTGTGACGATAACAAGATTCACTGCTGAACAATTTTATGATTATTTTGATACCTATGTTAGAGCTCGCACCCCCAATTAAGTTGGGATGGCAAAATAAAATGACACATTTCCTTTTTTGGAGAGAGGACTTTTATGAAGCGTATCTATCTCATTTGCTGTATAATGGTTTTTCTGTTGGGAGGCTGCCGCAATCGAAGTTCACCACAACAACTTTCCCTTTCCGATGAAAGCGAAGAAATAAATAGCTTTACCTCCTCAAGTGAGGAACTTCTTTTGGAAGAAGAATATTATCACTACGATCTATTTGAGCATGTTTATGGTTTTAATCCATGGCAAAATACTTTTGTTCTCAAAAAAGATAACCAGATTTTTTATCAGCATCCAACTTCGATCGAAACAGCTTATTACTATAATCACGCTTGCTTCTATTTTCTTTCAGAGGGAACCATATATCGCCTTTCGCTGCAAAATCAGAATGTTGAAACAATTCTCCGCCGCGATGGAATTGTCACATTTCAGCCTTTGACCAATTTTACTATTTTGTATGAAACTGTGGACGATTCTAAACGCAGATTCTTCCTTTTTAACCACAAAACGCAGGAAGAAAAAGAAGTATTCCCTGAAGCATATGGTTACGACGACCGAATCCTTAGAAATCGCTTTTTCGCCCTCTCCCCGGAAAATCTGTATGATATAGAGAATCAATGTATCATCCCCAATGAAAACAACATTCCAAGATTTTTATCCTATGATGAATACTTTTCACAGGAAAGGGCGTATGAATTTGGTGGAGAAGATAAGTGTTTTCTGCCGCATTTAAAGACTTTTTACGCAATGGCGAATGGCGTTTTTTCCCCTCTTTACCAAACGGACATGGAGGTAGACACAAAAACATACTCTTATATGGGGAACGATTTGATTTTCTTTTCATCTGGCAATTCTGTTTACAGAGTTTTTTTGCCTGGTGAGATAATCGAAGAAGTATATTCTTCTGGAAGTCCCTTTCATTGGCATCCTTATCATAATAAAGCCATCATTCTTTTTGAAAAAGACAGAAAAACTCATTTGGCAGATGAAAACGACTATATTTATTATTATAATCTTGAGACAAAAGAAAAGACTCTCCTGTCAAAAGAAATATACCAGGAAAAATATAGTTTGTTAGACTGATCTCTTGAAATCGTCCCGCTTATTTTCAAGTGCTTCAGAGCAGACAGAATCCGAGGTGATACAGCCATGTATAAAAAGGCATTCTGGATTTCTCTGATCCTTTTAGGTTGTTTTTTTCTGAACGGATGCGGCGGCGCGCCAGCAGCGGAACAAAGCTCTTTTTCCTTCGAGTCAGCGTCTCTGCCGGGGGATTTTCAATCCGCCTCCTCCTTTCACAGTCTGAGCGAACAGGAATCCGTTATTTTAAAAACATATGAACGTTTATCAAAAGAGAATCTTTCTTATGAAGAGTACTTTTCCCAGGAAAGGTATTGGGAAACAGACGGGTGGGGCTACGCCCTGTTCGAGTACCGACCGGACGAAAATGCAATTTATCAAAAAGAGCTGGACGGGACCCTTCGGTTGTTTTATGCTCATGATGAGCCTATCGACAGGCTTTATTGGGACAATCGTTATCTGTTCTATTTCCTGTCCGATCATTGTATTTATCGGATTTTTGTCCCGGATTGCAAAGTGGAAAAAATATATGAAAATCCGCAGATGTCCGGTTTTTCTCCTCTTTCCAACTATGCGGTTTTGTTTGCCGTCCCCAACCCTGAAAACGAAGGAAAAAACAGCGAAACAGACCCGTCAGAACCTCCGGATTATTTTATTTATCATGCGGGAAAGGACTCTCAATGGCCTTTAAATCCAGAAAAAATCGGCCTGGATTCCATTGGCGGCAGTGTTACAAGAAGCGCAAGAGAGATCTACCAGATCCCTGCCCAATAACAAGAACCCTCCTGCTTTGTCGGCAGGAGGGTTCTTGTTATTAATTTCCATCAGCTTGTGTCAACATCTCTTTTTTAAGACAAGGAAAGGCACCTTTCCAGATATGGGCGCCGCATTTCGGTTAAAAAAGGTCTGGGGCACAAACGGCCCCAGACCTTTTTCTTTTGGGGTTTGCGCTACAAAGAAAATACCCGCCACAAGTGCGGGCCGGAAGGCTCAAAACGTGAAAAGCCCCACGGTGCGCGACTTGCTCACTGCAGGGTTGGAAGTCGTGAACACTTTAGATGCCGACGCTGTAAGCTTACACCGCAAAAAGTTGGTAGCGACAGCGAGCTGTCGCGAGGGCGTTTACAACCGAGCAGGCGAGCCGAGTGCGATCTTTTGCGGAAAAGGAGGGGGTACGACGTGTGTGCGCTCTGATTTTTACAAAAAAATCAGAGCAAGCGATACAAAGCTTGCTCCGACGTGGCTGGGCTGGCTGGATTCGGACCAGCGGGATGACGGAGTCAAAGTCCGTTGCCTTACCACTTGGCGACAGCCCAATATCCAAATGTATTCTTGCCAAAATAGGACTCCCATATTCAGGCAAATATGAAAAAAAGGCAAAAAGCCTTTTTCTTTTATATGGGGTGGATAGTCGGATTCGAACCGACGGCCTCCAGAGCCACAATCTGGCGCTCTAACCAACTGAGCTATACCCACCATATTTGGCGCGCCAAAAGGGACTCGAACCCCTGGCCTATTGCTTAGAAGGCAATTGCTCTATCCAGCTGAGCTATTGGCGCATATGTCAACACGAATCGGATGTAATGGAGCGGGTGATGGGAATCGAACCCACGTAACCAGCTTGGAAGGCTGGAATTCTACCATTGAACTACACCCGCAGACTTTAACGACAGATGATATTTTATCAAACTATGGTCTGTTTGTCAATGCTTTTCGGCACATTCTTGTGTCAATCCCATTTTATTTTCTCCACCATCATCCACTTATACGCAAGAAAAGGCGGGGAACCCGCCTTTTTGCGTCTTTATTTACGCTGATACGATCTCAATCTTTCCATCCTTATCGATCGCTTTTATCAAAGCCACCTGCCCGTCAATCTGCTCCACAAGCAGCGTACAAATCGGATCTTCCACCTGACGGCGAATCACCCGCCTCAGGTCTCTGGCGCCGCTCTTATTGCCGTAGGCCTCTTTTGCAATCAAAGCCAATACTGCCTCATCCCAGCCAAAGGTAATTCCCTTTTCTTTCATGGGGTCCACCAGCTCCTGCAGCATCAGCGCCGCGATTTTCTCATAATCCTTCTCATCCAGTTGGCGGAAAGTGACAATTTCATCAATCCGGCCCAGAAATTCCGGCCGCAGGAACTGAGACAGCGCCTTATAGGTATGGTCCTTTCGGGCCTGTGCTTCGTTTTTGGTAAAGCCGACCGTGCTCTCCTTCTGCTCACTGCCTGCATTGGAGGTCATCACGATTACCGTATTTTCAAAAGACACCGTACGCCCATGGGCGTCAGTCAGTTTTCCTTCGTCAAGAATTTGAAGCAGGATATTCATCACATCCGGATGGGCCTTTTCAATCTCATCAAACAGGATCACCGAATACGGACGGCGTCGAACCTTTTCGGTCAGCTGTCCGGCCTCATCATAGCCCACATACCCGGGAGGCGCTCCTACAATCCGGGAAACAGAATGTTTCTCCATAAATTCAGACATGTCCAGCCGAATCAGCGGATCGGTGGAATCAAACAATTCCTGAGACAGAACCCGTACCAATTCGGTTTTTCCCACGCCGGTAGGCCCAACGAAGATAAAAGATGCAGGCCGCCTGCGGGCAGAGATCTGCACTCTGCTGCGGCGAACGGCAGAAGCCACCAGTTCTACCGCCTCATCCTGTCCGATGATTTTCTTTTTGAGTGTCTCCTCCAGCCGCGCTACTTTATTTAACTCAGACTCTTTGATTTTGCTGGCCGGAATGCCGGTCCAAAGTTCAATGACCTTGGCTACATCCTCGCTGGTCACTGCGGCGCCCAGCGCTTTCGGTTCCAACTCATCCAGCCGGGCCGCCATCTGCAGCTGATCCGCTTTGATTTTAGCCAGCTGTTCATAGTCCAAATGCTCCGGATCACTTTCCAGCTCCTCCACCCGCTGGCGGGAGGTCAAGAGCTTTTTGTTCAATTCGTCGTACTCGGCCATTTCCTTATTGCGCAAAGCAGCGCAGGAGCAAGCTTCATCCAGCAGGTCAATGGCTTTATCCGGCAAAAAACGGTCATTGATATACCGCTCGGACAACACAACCATATTACGGGCCATTTCAGGAGAAACCGTAACACGATGATATTTTTCATAATAGCCGCGGATTCCTTCAATCACCCGGACCGCGTCCTCAATGGAAGGCTCGTTTACCGTCACCGGCTGAAAACGGCGTTCCAGCGCCGAATCTTTTTCAATATACTTGCGGTACTCGCCGAAAGTCGTCGCGCCGATCACCTGGATTTCACCCCGGGAAAGGGCAGGCTTCAAAATATTAGCAGCATTCATGGAACCCTCTGCATCGCCGGCGCCCACCAGATTGTGCACTTCATCAATAAATAAAATGATGTTGCCCAGTGCGCGCACCTCGTCAATCAGCCCTTTTACTCGGCTTTCAAACTGGCCGCGGAACTGGGTGCCTGCCACAAGAGCAGTCATATCCAACAAATGGATTTCCTTATCCTTTAACTTCAGCGGAACCGTTCCCGACGCAATCCGCTGAGCGATTCCCTCAGCAATAGCCGTTTTGCCCACGCCGGGTTCACCAATCAGGCAGGGGTTATTTTTCGTCCGGCGGTTCAAAATCTGCACTACCCGGTAAATCTCTTCATCACGGCCAATAATACGATCCAGCTGACCATCCCGTGCTTTTTGGGTCAAATCCGTACAGTATGCCTCTAAAAACTTCCGCTTCGGCGCCTTTTTCTCTCTTTTGTCTGGCCGACGGGTTTTCTTTTCCGGGGTTTCCTGCGGATTTTGGCCCGCTGCTCCGTTCATTTTGCCAAACATATTCTGCAAAAAGGGAAACGTTTGGGCTCCGCCGGGAACAAAATCCGAATCGTCAGAATCGGAATCCAGATCTATTTCCTCCCCGTCTTCATCCATCATACCCATCAGTTGATCGTTCATATTTTCAATCTCGTCGTCGGTAATGCCCATTTTCTCCATCAACTCGTTAACCGGGCCGATGCCCAGCTCTTTGGCACACTGTAAGCACAGCCCTTCATTGATGGTTTTTCCGTTTTCCATCCGGGTCATAAACACCACCGCAACTCTTTTTTTACATCTGGAACACAACATACTCATTGCCAAAATCTACACCTCATATATCTTTCAAAAACAGTCGTGATTGTTTATCATTTTTGATTTAGGCTCATTATAAAAAGCAAATGTGAACTGGCTATGAAAAAAACTTCGCGCAGAAAAAAACTTTAGCCGCCTGTAATCGACTGCAAAAATGCCTGCCCGATAGCAATATATCCCGAAAAATCCGGCGCCGGCAGCGCCCCTAAGGCACTTTTTTCTAAAAACAACCGCAAAATCCAGGTGCTTTCCAGTGTCTGCCGGTTCAAATACGGAATGCTATCGCCCGTCAGCGCCAGAACAAGGCTTGCAATGGCTACCATCAAATACAGATACAGCACTCCTTCTACTGCACCGACACAGCCGCCCAAAACAGAATTAAGCGGCCCCACAATCGGAATATGCCGAAGTCCTGTAAAACACCGGGCAACGATACGGGTTAAAAACATAAAAAGTGAAAAAAACAACAAAAAAAAGATGGTGGAAAAAAGCGCAATACAAGTCGGCCCTATGGTTTGTTCCACAATACTCGCCGCCAGCTGCTCTGTACTGCCCGCAATAGATGGCAGCGTTAAATCCGCCGGCAGTCCGGCAAATTCCAGCGCGTTGCGCAAATAAGAGGGAATACTTTCCAGCACTGCCGCCAGCGTCTGCAAAAAGCCGTCAGCAGAACCGGAGGATACGATCTGTTCAGAGATCTTATCCGTCAGTCCTTGCTGGATAAAATGCGAAAAAGTATACTCCGCCGCCACACCGGACAGCGTATTTGCCAGGAACAAGGAGATGAAAAAACCGATCAGCTGCACGACCGTGCGAACAAATCCACGGCGAGCCGCCGAACGAATATAACCGATTACAAACAAAACCGCTGCCAAATCCAAAAAAAACGGCAGAAATTTTTCCATATTGATCCCTTCTCTCTTTTCTCAGGATATCTGTCTGGAATATAAAAATCCAATCAGGAAAGCGGTTCCTGGCAGATGGCATCCGGCGTTACATAATAAGCAAATCCGTTGCCCAGCGCCAAAAACAGGACCTCCGTATCCGGCGTGATCTGCTGAACCAGTTCTCCTTTCGCATTATAAATTTCTATGCAGTTGCCCGCCAACAGTGCCGTCCGGCTGCCATTGACATCTATATCGTCCACCGAAAATTGCAGCGATACCGCGCCTTCTGCTTCACCGGAAGCACCCAGCAAAGACAGTTTGACCGATTTGAACTCCCGATAATCTCCCAGCACCAAAGCAGAAATCTTTTCACCTTTCGAACAAAACATACGAAGGGGTTCCTCCTGAAAAGAAATCACCGCTTTTTCCTTGCCTGATTCGGAATAATAGTAGGCATTCTGGTCGGTCAAAACCTGCAGTTCACCGTTTTGATAGCTGATGTCGTGAATGGTTTCGTCCACATACTGCTGCTGCATAAAGGGGCTTTCTTCATTTAGCCGGTATAAAGTTAAACCGCTGACCAGATCGCCGTTTTGCACCTGCACCGAAGACACTGCAATGCTGTCGCCGCCCGGTTCAAAAGCCGCCCCATACAAATAGCTTTCTGCTGATTTCCAGGAAAAAACCGGATCCTCCAGCGAGTGATCGTATACGATAATCTGCCCTAAAAAGCGCTGGGTATTGGTGATCACCGCCAAATCATTTTCATCTGACAGCACAGCGAATAGTACCGGTTCGTTAAAAGTCATTTCCTTTATCGTTTTTGTTTTGCTTTCTATCCGCAGCACCCTGGAGGACGGATCGTACAGAATAATCCGGCTGCTGGAACATTTTATCACCGGGTTCGCATAATCATGCTGAACTTCACGCAGTAATTTACCGTTTTTATTATAGATATGCAGGTGAGTGTCAGTCAGAACCAGCAGCACATTCCCCATGGTTTCCATTTGGCGGACTGTTACGCCGGAAATTTCCATCGGATAGCCACTACCTGAACCCAGTTCCGCAAATCCTCCGGCCAGCTGTTCAGCCAAGCTTGTCTGCTTGATTTTTTCCCAAACAAACCAAATGCCGAAAAAGATGGCCAAAACCAACAGGAAAGTCCCCAAACGCTTGAGGTTTTGCCGCCGGTTGCGCTTTTTGCGCAGCCGTTCGATATCTTCCAGCTGTCCCATTTTGACTCATCCTTTCCGATTGGATTCTTCTTTTTCCCGATATATGGGAAAAGGTGCACTGAGAAAAAATGAATTTTCTCATCCGTTTCCCCAACGATCCGGTCGCATATAAAACACTTCGTCCAGATACAACCCACAGGCCGGAGCGGTAATGCCCGCCAGAGACCGATTCCGCTCTTCCAGCGCCCGACGCACCTGATCAAGACTGATTTTCCCCTCGTTAACCCGCAGCAGAGTACCTACGATAATCCGCACCATGTTATATAAAAAGCCATCCCCCTCTATGGTAAAGACAACGAGACTGCCCTGCCGTTCCACTTCACAGCGATAAACGGAGCGCACTGTATCCTCCATATCCGCCTTGGAACTGCAAAAGCCCCGAAAATCATGTGTGCCGCGCAGCAGTTCGCACACCGGCCGCAATTTTTCCAACTCCAACGGCTGCCAGTATTCCAGCACACGGCCCCGGTAAAATGGATTTTTTCCATCTGCATTCCAGATCAGATACCGATACCGTTTGCCCACGCAACTGTACCGGGCATGGAAATCCACCGGCACCTCCCGGCAGTCCAACACCCCAATATCGTCCGGCAAAAGCGCATTGAGACTGCGTTTAAGCGCATACAGAGGGATCGGATGGTCCGTATGGAAATTCATGCAGAAACGATTGGCATGCACTCCGGCATCGGTACGGGAGCAGCCTTTTACGTCCTCCCGGCAGTGCAGAACGGTTTCCATTGCGTCTTGTACCACTTCTGTCACCGACAATGCGTTAGACTGCACCTGAGAGCCATGATAAGCGGTACCGATATAGCAAAGGGTCATTAAAATATTTCGCATCCCCGCTCTCTCCTCCACCTGTATCCGGTCAAACACCAAAGGATTTTTGTTCTTTAAAACACCACCGGTGCAAAAATATTTATCATGATTACACCTGCAATACACCCAATCGTCAAAGCGGCGGCTACGCCATCCTGCCAGCTGTAATGTAGCTGTTTCATGCGGGTGCGGCCCACATCTCCCCGATAGCAGCGGCACTCCATGGCCAACGCAAGCTCATCCGCCCGGCGGAACGCCGAAACAAACAGCGGGATCAAAATCGGAACCAGCGCTCTGGCCCGCTGCATAATGCCGCCGCTTTCTAAGTCAGCGCCCCGAGCCTTCTGAGCGCTCATAATTTTATCCGTCTCCTCAATTAAAGTCGGGATAAAACGCAGGGCAATGGTCATCATCATGGACAGTTCATGCACTGGAAAATGGACTTTTTTCAGTGGCTTCATCAGCCGTTCCAGCCCATCAGTCAAGGTGATCGGTGAGGTCGTATAAGTTAAAAGCGAAGTGCCGGCGATCAGGCAGATAATGCGGATGGTCATAACCACCGCCGTCAAAAGTCCCTGGCGGGAAATGTGGAAAATCCACCAGTCAAACAGCGGGTCGCCTTTGACGAAAAACATGTTCAGCACGGTGGTAAAAATGATAATAGGAATCACCGGCTTTAAGCTTTTGGTAATCATGCGGGGCGGAATACCGGAAATCGCATAGGCAAAGATTAAAAATAAAATACCCACGCACAGCCCCAACGGATTGGATACGGTAAACAGCATGACAATATAACCCACTGTCAGCAAAATTTTCATCCGCGGATCCAGCCGGTGCAGCACCGATTTGCCTGGAAAATACTGTCCGATGGTAATATCCTTAAGCATTGGCGCCACCTCCCTGCCGCAAAATCGTTTCCAGCGCTGTTTTTGCCTGCTCTACTGTATAGACATTGGCGGGCACCGGCCATCCCTTTTCGCTCAGCGACAGAAAAACCCGCGATACCTGCGGCACCGCAAGACCCATAGCCTCGATCTCCCGGCTGTGGGAAAATACCTTTTCCACTTCGTCGAACATGGCCACCCTGCTGTGGTTCATAACCAGCACCTTTTCCGTATATTTCGCCACGTCTTCCATACTGTGTGAAACCAACAGAATGGTATTTTTTTGCTCTTTGTGATATTCCAGAATCTGGCCCAAAATCCGATCCCGACCTTTTGGGTCCAGTCCCGCGGTCGGCTCGTCCAGAATCAGCACCTCCGGGTTCATCGCGATCACGCCGGAAATGGCCACCCGGCGCTTTTGGCCGCCGGAAAGCTCAAAAGGACTTTTTTCCATATGCTCCGGCTTAAGGCCTACGAAAAGCGCCGCTTCTTTCACCCGCCGGTCAATCTCCTCCTCTGAAAGGCCCATATTTTTTGGCCCAAAAGCAATATCCTTATAGACCGTATCTTCAAACAACTGATATTCCGGGTATTGGAACACCAACCCCACTTTAAAACGGATGCGGCGGATTTCCTTGGGCTTCTCCCAAATATCTTCGCCATCTACGTAAATTTTACCGGAGGTCGGCCGCAAAAGCCCGTTGAAATGCTGGATCAGGGTAGATTTACCCGATCCGGTATGGCCGATCACGCCGATCATTTCGCCCGCTTCGATTTCTAAATTGACATCAGAGACCGCTGCTTGTTCGTAGCTGGTTCCCTGTGAATAGGTGTGCGTCAAATGCTCTGTTTTAATGACTGACATGGCGTTCCTCCAACAGTTTTTCAATGGCCTGGACGCATTCATCCTCAAATATAATGTCGTCCGGTAAATTATAACCGTCCTTCCGCAGCATCCAGACAAGCTCTGTCACCTGCGGTACATCAAGCCCCACCTTTTTTAACTGTTCCACATGGGAAAACACCGCGCGGGGCGCGCCATCCAGGATAACCTTTCCGTTGTCCACTACCACCACCCGGTCACATTGGGCAGCTTCGTCCATATAATGGGTGATCAACACCACTGTGATGCCGAATTGATCCCCCAGCTGACGGATGGTTCGAAGCACCTCCCGCCGGCCTTGTGGGTCCAGCATGGCGGTCGGCTCATCCAGAACAATGCATTTGGGCCGCATGGCAATGATGCCTGCAATCGCCACCCGCTGCTTTTGCCCACCGGAAAGCTGATGCGGCGCGTGTTCCCGGTATTCATACATGCCCACCGCTTTCAACGACTCATCCACCCGGCGGCGGATCTCCTCCGGCGGTACGCCCAGATTTTCCAGTGCAAAAGCCACGTCCTCTTCTACAATCGTAGCAACCAACTGATTGTCCGGATTCTGGAACACCATGCCCGCCGTCTGCCGGATATCGTACAGCCGGTCTTCTTGCTTTGTGTCAATGCCGCCGACGTAAACGGTACCGGCAGTGGGCAGCAAAATGGCGTTGAAATGCTTGGCCAGCGTAGATTTCCCCGACCCATTGTGCCCCAGTACTGCCACAAACTCCCCTGGCTGAATATCCAGGGAAACGTCCTCCAGCACAATGGGCGGCAGTTGCTTTTCTTCATAATTGTCATACGCAAAGGATACATCCCTTGCCGATAAAATCGGTTCCATGTGATATTCCTTCTTTCTTGACTCAGGTTAACGTTCCCATACAGCAGTGGACCCGCAAGGTAGCGAAAAACCGGAAGCCGCTACCGGAAGTCCGATTTCTGACGCCCAAACCCGGCCCTCCCGGCCACGCCCTACCGTAACGCCCAGCAGATATTCCATCACCGCGGCCGGCAGTCCGGTCGTGTAAGAGTTGAGCAGAAAAAAAAGCGCGTCATCTGAAAGGACCTGTGCGGTCAAATCCAAAAGCTCATAAATCTGTTCCTCCAGCTTCCAGACTTCGCCGCCGGGCCCACGCCCATAAGACGGCGGATCCATCAGGATTCCGTCATAGCGGTTGCCGCGGCGAATTTCCCTCTCTACAAATTTTTTACAGTCATCTACAATCCAGCGGATAGGCTTGTCCCCCAATCCGGAAAGTGCGGCGTTTTCCCTGGCCCACGCCACCATCCCCTTGGAGGCGTCCACATGGCAGACTGAAGCGCCAGCTTCAGCACAGGCCAGCGTGGCGCCCCCAGTGTACGCAAATAGGTTGAGCACCTTCACCGGCCGGTTCGCCGCCCGGATTTTCTGGGCCATAAAATCCCAGTTTACCGCCTGCTCCGGAAACAGTCCCGTATGTTTGAATCCGGTGGGGCTGACCTTAAAGGTCAGCCCCCTATATCGAATTTTCCATTCTTTTTTGTCCAAGGTTCGATTTTGCCAGCTGCCGCCGCCCGCATTGGAGCGGATATATCTGGCATCCGCCTTTTTCCAGGCAGGATGCGTTTGGGGCGTATTCCAGATGATCTGAGGATCCGGGCGGATCAGCAGCACATCGCCCCAACGTTCCAGCTTTTCCCCGCCGGAGGTATCTATAATTTCATAATCTTTCCACTGATCGGCAATCCTCATAGTGCAGCCCCCTAGTTTTGTCTGGCTTCGATGGCAGCTGCGATCAGCCCGGCAATTTCCTCAATCTGGTCATAATCGGCACCCTCTACCATCACCCGCACCAACGGTTCCGTACCGGAGGGCCGAACCAGCACCCGCCCCTGATCGCCCAAGCGGTCATCCATCTCTTTAAACAAATCGTCCAGCTCCCACAAAGACGCTTTGAGCTCATCGTCAGCACGCACGTTTTTCAGCACCTGCGGATAGGTTGTCATAATACGGCGCAGCCCGTGCAGCGGCTTATTCTCCCGCGCCAGAATACTCAGCAAATGTACCGCCGAAAGCTGCCCGTCGCCTGTGGTCATATCATCAAAAAAGATAATATGGCCCGACTGCTCTCCACCCAGACAATAACCGTCCCGAATGATGGTTTCCAGCACATACCGGTCCCCCACTTTCGTCGTTGGCGTTGTAATATCATGTTCTTTCGCAAAATGGAACAGGCCAAGATTGGACATCACCGTTACTACCAAGCCATTATTTTTCAGCTTTCCACGTTTTTTCATGTCCAGCGCAAAAATGGCCATCAGCACGTCGCCATCCACCAGGTTTCCATTTCGATCCACCGCCAAGCAGCGGTCTGCATCCCCGTCAAAAGCAAAGCCTACATCGCATCCGTGCGTCTTGACATATTCTTTCAGCTTTTCCATATGGGTGGAGCCGCAGTCCCGGTTTACGTTCAACCCATTAGGTTCTGCATGCAGCACATGGCACTCGGCTCCCAACCGCCGGAAAATCTGCGGCGCTGTAACACTGGCGCATCCGTTGGCGCAATCCAGCGCGACTTTCATGCCGGAAAGGGATCCTTCTCCCAAACTGACCAGATAATCCATATATTGATCCACTGCGTCAAATGCGGCGGTCACCATCCCAATCTCTTCCGGAGCCGCTTTTGGAGGCACCCGCTCGTTGTCGATGATAATAGCCTCAATCTCCTCCTCCTCTTCGTCGGAAAGTTTGAAACCGGTGCCGCTGATGATTTTGATGCCGTTATCCATAAACGGATTATGGGAAGCGGTGAGCATGATTCCCGCGTCGGCTTCCAGTTTCCGTACCAGATAGGCCACCGCCGGCGTTGGCACAACGCCCAACATCTGCACGTCACAGCCGACCGAACAAAGGCCCGCTGCCATGGCAGATTCCAGCATGCTGGAGGACAGACGGGTATCCCGCCCGATGACAAAGCGCGGCTTGCGACCGATTTTTTCTTTGATGACCGTACCTGCGGCCTGTGCCACCTCCATGGCTAAATCAACGCTCAATTCCTTATTGGCAACCCCACGGATGCCGTCTGTTCCAAACAGTTTCCCCATCGTTTTTCTCCTTTATCAGAAATCCAGTTTCAGCTGGTCGCCGTTCTCTTCTCCCGGGGCGGCAATTCCCAAATGCCGGTATCCCATGGGGGTAACGCAGCGTCCTCTGGGTGTGCGGCTTAAAAAACCAATCTGCATCAAATACGGTTCGTACACATCCTCCAGTGTCACCGCCTCTTCCCCGATCGCCGCCGCCAGCGTTTCCAGCCCTACCGGGCCGCCGCCATAATTGCAGATAATGGTCAAAAGCATCCGACGGTCAGTGGCATCCAGGCCTAATCCGTCGATCTCCAGCCGATCCAACGCCTGCTTGGCAATCGTCAAGGTAATGGTGCCATCCCCCATAACCTGTGCGAAATCCCGCACTCTTTTTAACAGGCGGTTGGCAATACGGGGGGTACCCCGACTGCGTTTCGCCAGTTCCACTGCACCGTCTTGGTCACAAGGAATCCCCAAAATTCCAGCACTGCGCCGGATAATCTGGGCCAGTTCTTCGGTCGTATACAGCTCCAGGCGCAGAATCACACCGAACCGATCTCGAAGCGGCGCAGTCAGCTGGCCTGCCCGGGTGGTGGCTCCTACTAGTGTAAAATGGGGCAAATCGATCCGAATCGACCTGGCTGACGGGCCTTTGCCGATGATAATATCCAGCGCGTAGTCCTCCATCGCTGGATAAAGCACCTCTTCCACCGCACGCGACAGCCGGTGAATCTCATCAATAAACAGGATGTCATTTTCCCCGAGATTGGTTAAAAGAGCCGCCAGATCTCCCGGCTTTTCAATGGCCGGACCAGAGGTAATGCGCAGATTCACGTTCATTTCGTTGGCGATGATGCCCGACAAAGTGGTTTTTCCCAAGCCGGGCGGACCGTACAGCAGTACATGATCCAGCGGCTCGCCCCGCATTCTGGCCGCCTCAATATAAATCGACATATTTTCCTTTGCTTTTTCCTGGCCGATGTATTCCTGCAGGGTTTTGGGGCGCAGGGACCCTTCAATATCCGAATCCTCCCGTTCATACTCCGGCGTCAGGATCCGGTTTTCAAAATCCATTTCTTCTTCCATGCTTCCCCTCCTCCTTCTTCTGGCCCAATCTGCTTTTACTTTCCAGTGGCAATCATCTTAAGTCCCAGCCGGATCAATTCCTCCACCGGCAGCGAAGCGTCCAGCTTCGCCATGGCGGACGCCGCTTCCGATTGGGTATATCCCAGCACCACCAGGGCACTGATCGCCTCCTGCACATTGGCGCCAGTCAGCACGGCCGGAGCCGGGATATGATCCATCCCTACCCCTTTGGCAATCTGCTCGTTCTGTACCTTGTCCTTGAGTTCCAAAATCAGCCGCTGGGCCAGTTTCGGCCCTACTCCCTGTGCACGGGTGATGGATTTGACATCCCCTGTAGCCACACAAAGGGCAAACTTTTCCGGTGACAGCTGGGATAAAATCGCCAGCGCCGCTTTTGGTCCCACGCCAGAAACGGTCAAAAGCATCTGGAAACAGTTCAGCTCTCCCTGATCGTAAAAGCCATACAGTTCCATCGCGCCTTCCCGCACCAAAAAATAAGTATACAGCGTCACTTCTGTTTGTAATGCCGGCAGCTTGGAAAGGGTATTGTTTGTGGTCTTCAGTGCAAAGGCCACACCGGCACATTCTACCGCAGCCATTCCCTCTTCCACATGAACAAGCTTTCCCCGCACATAATAAAACACGGCGCTTCCTCCTTTTTACTGGTACTGTTTCAGCCGGTTCATCAGCGATCCGGACGAATGGGCGTGACAAATCGCAATCGCCAGCGCGTCGGCCGTATCATCCGGCTTGGGAACCGCATCCAGATGCAGCAGGATGCGGGTCATCTCCTGCACCTGCTTCTTTACCGCCTGCCCATAACCCACCACCGATGATTTTACCTGCAGCGGCGTATACTCAAAAGTCTCCACTCCCTGCAGCTGCGCCGCCAGCAGAATCACGCCTCTGGCCTGCGCCACATCAATCGCGGTTTTCTGGTTGTTTTGAAAATACAGCTTTTCCACTGCCATCGCCTGCGGTCGGTATTGGGTCAAAAGCATTTGCATCTGCTGGTAAATCCGTTCCAGCCGCTGGGAAAAATCCATCCCAGCAGGCGTGGTAATAGCTCCATAATCTACTGTACGAAATCGATTGTTTTGATATTCCAACAGCCCGTAGCCTACAATGGCATATCCGGGATCAATCCCTAAAATCAGCATTTTCCCTGCCTGTCCCGCGTATTTACGCGTCCTGTTTCCTGCGGCGTAGACCTGGCCGCGGCCACTTCTTCAGCATCCGCCGCAAGGGCTGGCCCACAGCAGATCCAACGAATCCGCATAATCGTGATTATTATAGCACAAACAAATTTTCGAGACAACATCCCGGCGGGATTTCCCATCAAGAGACAAAAAGTTTGGATTTTGTTCAAAAATTTTCAAAATCTTCTTGCATTTTCAAGGAAAATCGGCTATAATAGCATTTGTCATTTTGATATGGACGATTAGCGCAGCTGGTAGCGCATCCGCTTGACGTGCGGGAGGTCAGGGGTTCAAGTCCCTTATCGTCCACCAGGGGTGCTGTTCCTGCAATAGTGGGGGCGGCATTTTTTTGTCTGTTTTCGGTTTTGAGGTATTTACCATTTTTTAAAGGTGCCCGAAGCGTTTTGCTTCGGGCACCTTTTTTCATTTAGATACAGACTGTTTCACTGCCGTTTTTGCCCTGTACAAAAGCGGCTTCTATCGTTTCTGCATCGACGCACTGGCAAACTATTCTTGCAGCTTCTCCTGGTTTTATTGATCACAGAGGGGTTCCTGCTTTTGCATGAGCAGATGGCAATTTCTGTTTTTCGCCGGATATACTCCCGCCCCACCCCATACAAAATGATTGTGAAGATCTGCTTTCGGTATCGTCCAAAGCGCAGGCAGATTCCCCTCCTGCAGCGCTATTATAAATTTTCGGCTATTCTTCCCTATCATTCGATCATTCCATCCAATCGTTTTCGACACCAGGCTTAAACTGGGATTCATATAACCCCTTATAAATGCCGCCTTGCGCCAACAACTCCTCATGCGATCCTTTTTCTGCAATGCGCCCTTTGGTTATAACGGCAATTTCGTCGGCATTTTTGATCGTGGACAGCCGGTGGGCCACCACAATAGTAGTGCGTCCCTGACACAACTCGTCCAATGCGTTTTGGATGAGTGCTTCGGTAGTGTTGTCCAGTGCGCTGGTGGCCTCATCCAAAATCAGAATCGCCGGATTTTTTAAAAATACCCGCGCAATGGACAATCTCTGTTTCTGCCCGCCGGAAAGTTTGATTCCCCGCTCGCCGATATTCGTTTCATACCCTTCCGGCAAACTCATCACATAATCGTGTATATTGGCTCGCTTGGCAGCTTCCATTACCTGCTCCTCGCTGGCACTCAGATCTCCGTATGCGATATTTTCCCGAATACTGCCATTGAACAAAAATACGTCCTGCTGCACAATACCGATATTTTTTCTAAGCGAAGCAAAGGTAATTTTATCAATCGGCGTCCCGTCGATCCGGATTTCTCCGCTGTCTAATTTGTAGAAATTGGGTATCAAATGACAAATCGTAGATTTTCCACCGCCGGAAGGACCTACCAACGCCAACTTTTCTCCGGGCTGGATGGTCAGATTAATATCGTGCAAAACTTCTTTGCTGTCATCATAGGTAAAATTCACCCGGTCAAAACAAATTTCGCCTTTCACATTTTTCAACTCGCCCGCATCAGAGCGCTCCTGTTCCACCGGCTGATCGATCAACTCGCAGAAACGCTGAAAACCGGTCATGCCATTTTGGTACTGCTCCATAAAGTTGATTAATTTTTTCACCGGATTGATAAACAAGTTGACAAACAGCATAAACGCAGCAAAATCCCCATAGCTGATGATTCCTTGATAGGTAAAAACGCCGCCTGCCAAAATCACCACGACATTGAACATGTCTGTGATAAAACCGGTGCCCGCGAAAAATTGTCCCATCGCCCGATAGGACATCTCCCGCGCTTTGACAAATTTTCCGTTTCCCTTCTGGAATTTTTCTTCCTCAAAGGCGCTGTTGGTAAACGCCTTCGCCACCCGGATGCCGGAAATACTGCTTTCCAGCGTGGCATTGACCAGTGCTACTTTGCGCCGGCTCTCCATAAAAGCGATATTCATCTTTTTGCGCATGGCCAGAGAAAACCACACCAGGATGGGGATGAACAGAAAAATAATGACAGTCAAAAGCAGATTAATGCTGGAAAGGTAAACAAAAGAACCGATGATCATAACCGAAGAGATAAAGATATCCTCCGGTCCGTGGTGAGCCAGCTCGGAAATATCCTGTAAATCGTTGACCACGCGGGACATAATGTTACCGGTTTCATTTTCATCAAAAAAGGAAAAAGGCAGTTTCTGTAAATGGCGGAATAAATCCCTTCGCATATCCGCCTGCATATAAACACCCACCATATGACCGTAATATTGGACAAAATAGCTTAACAGCATTTTAATAAAGTAAATAGCAATCAGCGCCGCGGAAAAGATCAAAAGCAACCGAAGCTGACGGTTTGGAATATAATCGTTGAGCATATTACGGGTAATCATGGGATAAAACAGATCGCAAACCGCAATGAAAAACGCAGCTACCATATCCAAGAAAAAAAGTTTTTTCTGGGGTTTGTAATATTGAATAAATCGCCGGATCATCCAAACACATCCTTCTTTTTGCATTCTCTGTTCGTCGTACGAAAAATATCATAGCATAAAACAAGGATTTCGAAAAGTTTTTTGCAAAAATTCTTTCATTTGTACCGCGCGCGACCGCTCGTTGACTTTCTCCCATGGTTTTACTATAATTTATACAATGAAAACTTTTCCCGTGGGAAACGGTGGGCGAATGCTTTTGTCCCGTGGTTCCGGCCGCGTAAAAAACAGGACAAACCATGTCTGAAAAGAAGCAGAAGGATCCTTTCCGTATGAAAATTATCATTTCTCCTGCAAAAAAAATGAATGTAGACACCGACAGTTTTGACTGCCGGGATCTCCCCTTATTTCTTGCCTGTACCCAGCGGCTTTTGTCCTCCCTTCTGACTATGTCCTTGGATCAGCTGCGCGTTTTATGGAAATGCAGCGAACCGCTGGCCCGCCAAAACTATGAGCGGCTGCACCGCATCAATCTGTACGCTAATCTCACCCCCGCTATTTTGGCTTACGAAGGAATTCAGTACCAATATATGGCGCCGGGTGTTTTTACCTATGGGGAACTGGAATATATTCAGGAACACTTGAGAATTCTGTCCGGTTTTTACGGTCTGCTTCGCCCCTTTGACGGGGTAGCTCCTTATCGGCTGGAAATGCAGGCAAAGCTGGCGGTGGACGGCGCCGCCGATCTGTATGCCTTTTGGGCAGACGCCTTGGCGCTTGCTCTGAGCAGGGAAGATGATGTCATTTTAAATCTCGCGTCAAAAGAGTACAGCCGCAGCGTCATTCCTCACCTGCCCGCTCAAACTCGCCTGATCACCTGTGTGTTCGCGGAGGAACAGGACGGGAAAATCCGGGAAAAGGCAACCCTTTGCAAAATGGCGCGTGGAGAGATGGTTCGCTATTTGGCGGAGCATGGATGCCAAACCCCGGAACAAGCCAGGATGTTTGATCGCCTGGACTTTCGTTTTTCACCCGAACTCTCCAATGAAAACACCTATGTTTTTTGTAAGAAAGGAAGAAGATAATGCTGCAAGAAAAGGAAAAAGCCCCTTTGTTCACCCTGCCGGATCAGAACGGACATCCTGTCTCCCTGTCTGATTTCGCCGGCAAAAAGGTTGTGCTTTATTTTTACCCACGAGACAACACCCCCGGATGTACCCGCCAGGCCTGCGCCTTTGCCGACGCTTGGGAAGATTACGCCGCTCTGGGGGTAACGGTGATCGGAATCAGCAAAGATTCGGTGTCCTCCCATCAAAAGTTTTCCCAGAAATACCAGTTGCCTTTTATTTTACTTTCCGATCCGGAACTGCATGCAATCCAGGCTTACGGCGTTTGGCAGGAGAAAAAACTCTACGGCAAAACCAGCATGGGAGTAGTGCGCACCACCTACCTCATTGATGAAAACGGCATGATTGAAAAAGCTATGCCAAAGGTAAAACCCGATGACAATGCCACAGAGATTCTTTCCTATCTGCGCGGAAAATAAGGAGAGAAAAGATGACTGAAGTAGTAGCCGCTCTCATTTGGAAAGAAAGCCGTTTTTTGATTTGCCAACGCCCGGCTCATAAGACCCGCGGTCTGCTGTGGGAATTTGTCGGCGGCAAAGTGGAGACAGGCGAAACCAAAGAGCAGGCACTAATCCGTGAGTGCCAGGAGGAATTAGGTGTTACGGTAGAGGTAGAAGATATTTTTATGGAACTGATCCATACCTACCCGGATTTGACCGTCCATTTAACTTTATTCCACGCCAAAATCGAATCCGGTACGCCGCAGCTGCTAGAGCATAACGCCATTCGCTGGATCAGCACGGGTCAGATTTGCCAGTACGACTTTTGCCCAGCGGATCAAGGGATTTTACAGGCGCTGCAAGACGGGAAAAAATAACGAAAAGGAGTGCTTTTCCCATGACAACCCGACAGGAGGCCATTGCCGCCTGCCTTCAGCTGCCCGATGTTTATGAGGATTATCCTTTTGATGATTTCAACTGGACGGCCATACGGCATCGGGCCAACCAAAAAATTTTTGCCCTGATTTTCGAACGGGAAAATCATATCTGGATCAATGTAAAAGCACAGCCTATGTGGGCGGATTTTTGGCGGCGGACCTTTTCTGCTGTGGTTCCCGCCTACCACATGAACAAAGAGCACTGGATCAGCATAATTCTTGATGGCAGCATGAAGGACGTAGATATTCGCCGTCTCATCGAGGAAAGCTTTGCGCTGACCGCTCTGAAAACGCGGATACCCCGTATCCAAAAATCCATGCATCACCCTCCGAAGCGCTGATTGCAAAAAAAGATTTAGGCCGGCCGCCTGCCCACGAAAAAGGCCGGGAACCCTTTGAGGTTCCCGGCCTTTTTCGTTATAAATTTTTACCAAGATGCAGATCCATAATATCCTGAATGTGGACCATGCCGCCGCAGCCCAGAATCGCCTCTTCAATTTCCTGAAAAAAGGCCTCCTTTCTGTCTGGCTCCATTATCCGGACATCGGAATAGGTATCCAGCAAAAGAATATATTCTTTTGCTGTGAGTATCCGCTCTTTGTAGTAATAGCGGCGCTGCACAGAGGAAAAGCCGTATTTATGCATCAGCGCCTCCCGTTTGTCAAATCGCTCCTGTGGAAATTGAGGAGGACGGCTCTCATCTGGAAAAAAGCGCTGATATGCCGGCTGCATCGCATCGCTTTCCGGATTTTGGATGACGGGCGTGTTCCAAAAAAGCGCCAGCGTACCGCCGGGGCGAAGCAATTTTTTTGCTTTGGGATATCCGGCTTCCTCCGGCACCCAATGGAAAGCGGTTCCTGCATATATCAGATCAAAGGAACCGGACGGCGCCGAAAAATCCTCAAACAGACAGTTTTTCACCGAAAGTTTCGCGCTCTCCCGATGCTTTTGGTTTAGAATCCCGGCCAGCTGCGCCCCCGGCTCTATCGCCGTCACCTGACAGCCCCTCTCCAGAAAGGGTCCGGTAGCCTGCCCTGTCCCTGCGCCCACCTCCAGTGCCGCCGCACCCTCTTGCAGCCCGGCATATGCGGCGATGTCCGCAAACAGCTCCTGGCAGTAGCGGGGACGCAGGCGGTCGTAATTGTCGGCGTTTTCGTTAAAAGAAAGTTTCTTTTCCATCTGCAGCTCCTTTCTCCCTTTCAGAGGGGAAAAGAGCCCCTTGGGGCTCTTTTTTGATACCTGTTATTTTACGCGCGGGTCCATTGCACACCCTGCGGCGTATCCTTAAGCGTAATACCCATTCCGGCCAGTTGATCACGGATAGCGTCAGCCGTTTTAAAATCTTTTGCTTTTCTGGCCGCCTGCCTTTTTTCAATCAAGGCCTCAATATCGGCATCCAGTGTTTCTTTTTTGCGATTATATAAAATACCCAGCACGTCGGCGATCGCGTCAAACTGTTCAGCAGCTTTTTGCGCCAGTGCTTTGGACCGCGGAACCTGTAAAGCGGTGTTGATGTCTCGCGTCAGATCGAACAGGGCAGTCAGGCCGTCGGCAGTGTTCAGATCGTCGTCCATGGCGGCGACGAACTTCTCCTGCGCTGCGGCAAACTTCTGCAAAAACTCCGCTTCTCCCTCGGTGGCTTCCTCCAAGCCGTTATCCAGCGCAAATTCCAGCTTCTCCCGGCAGTTATACAGGCGGTCCAAAGAGTTTTTGCAGGACTCAATGACTTCCAGCGTATAGTTGAAAGGACTGCGGTAATGCGATTGCACCATCATCAGCTTGATTGTCTCATAGCCGTATTTCTCCGCCACATCTCGTGTGGTAAAGAAATTGCCTTTGGACTTGCTCATTTTTACATTATCCACATTAATATAGCCGTTGTGCATCCAGTAATGGGCATATTCCTTGCCGGTGCAGCATTCGCCCTGGGCAATCTCGTTTTCATGGTGAGGGAAGATCAAATCCTGTCCGCCGCAATGGATGTCGATGGTCTCACCCAAGAACTTGCGGATCATCGCGGTGCATTCGATATGCCAGCCGGGGCGGCCTTTGCCCCAAGGCGACTCCCAATAAGGCTCCCCTTCCTTTGCCGCTTTCCACAGCGCAAAGTCCATGGGGTCTTCTTTCTGTTCCGTCACATCAATACGGTTGCCGGCGTCCAGCTCCTCGATTGGCATATGGGATAGCTTGCCGTAACCTTTGAATTTTTTCGCCCGGAAGTAAACGTCCCCGTTCACTTCATAGCCGTAACCGTGATCGATGATATCCTGTACGATCTTAATGATCTCGTCCATGGTCTCGGTGGCCTTGGGGTGGATGGTGGCCGCCCGAACACCCAGTCCCTTAGCATCGGTCCAATACTCGTGGATATACCGCTCCGAGATCGTTTTATAATCAGTATTTTCCTCGTTAGCCCGTTTGATGATCTTATCGTCGATATCGGTAAAGTTCTGAACGAAAGTTACCTTATAACCCCTGTACTCCAGATAACGGCGCAGGGTATCGAACACACAGATGGGCCGCGCGTTGCCGATGTGGATATAGTTATACACTGTCGGTCCGCAAGCGTACATTTTTACCTCGCCAGGGGTGATGGGGACAAATTCCTCTTTTTTTCTGGTCAACGTGTTGTAAATTCTCATGATTTGCTCCTTTCCGCCCAAAAGGCCGGTCCAAAAAGAAAACCGCCCTCGGGCCGTCAACGGCCGAAGGCGGTGTATTTACCGCGGTTCCACTTCGATTTTTCACTCGATTTCACCTGATAACGGAGGTCTTCCGCAGATCGATACTGATTTCCCGATCCGTGCTGGCAGGCGCACTTGGCCGAATCCGTTTCCCAAAAGCACTTTCAGCGGGTCATGCTCTCTCTCTGGCGGGCGTTATCCGGTTACTTTTCCTGATCAATGCATTTTACCATGTAATAATTAAAATAACACGCTTTTTCCTGTTTGTCAAGAAGGAGCTGCCATCCCTCTTCTCCCGCATTTTCTGCCGCTTCTGAGAATCGTAAAATCCTCTGCCAAAGCCCTTGCTTTGCGGCAGATTTTCCCTTTTGGCTATTTCATGTCGCTGAGTACAGCGCGGTTTTTCCAAAGATAGTTGATTCCGCTCACAACCGTCAGCCCCAACGTCACCCACATCAAAACGATGTTCATCTCCGCCAGCAGCGGAATACCGATGAGCAGCTCTTCTTCCAGATACATTTGCACAATGGTAGTCGCAACCCAAATCATCTGCGAGACTGTTTTCATTTTTCCAAAAATGTCCGCCGCAATCACGATTCCTTTAGGCGCCGCGATCAACCGCAAGGAGGTGACAACAAATTCCCGGGCGATAATGACAATAATCACTGCGGCCGGTGTCACCCATAATTCCACAAAACAAATCAGCGCCGACGTCACCAGAATTTTATCCGCCAGCGGATCCATAAACTTACCGAAATCCGTAATCAGGCCCCGTTTGCGGGCAATTTTCCCATCCAGCATATCGGTAAAAGACGCTGTTACAAACAAAATCAGCGCCCACAAATAGTGATTGGAAAACGACAGTACCATGGCGGCCACAAAAAACGGAACCATCAGCATTCGCAGGCAGGTCAGCTTATTGGGCAGATTCATAAAAACAATCCTCATTTCTGTTGTATTGCAGGCAATGGATTTTTACAGCGCGCTGCCGATCAAATCATAATCCAGCACATCGTCTACATGTACCGGCAGATACTGACCCACCGCCAGCTTTTTTTTGCTGGTAAAAAAAATTTTACCGTCAATATCCGGTGCGTCTGCTGCGCTGCGGCCGAAATAGCTGGACGCATAGCGGTCATATCCTTCTACCACTACCTCCAGATCCGTACCCGTCAGTTTCCGGTTATATTCTTCCATAATTCCCATCTGCAGTTCCATGATGATATCCGCCCGGCGCTGACGCACCTCAGGCTCCACCTGGTCAGCACGCTCCCCGGCAGGAGTTCCCTCCTCCGCCGAATAGGCAAAGCAGCCCAGACGCTCAAATTTTATATCCTGCACAAATTGGCAAAGCGATTCAAATTGCTCCTCTGTCTCGCCGGGGAATCCGGTGATCAGCGTAGTCCGTAGCACAATACCAGGTACTTTCTCCCGAATTTTTTCGATCAGGGCAGTAATCGACTGCCGGTCTCCACGGCGGTTCATTTCCCGCAGCACCTTCTGATCGCAATGCTGTAGCGGAATATCCAGATATTTTACAATTTTATCTTCTTCGGCCATTACTTCCAGCAGCTCGTCGGTAATCCAATCCGGATACGTATACAGCACGCGAATCCAGCGCAGATTTTCAATTTGCGCCAGACGATGCAGAAGTTCCGGCAGCATGGGCTTTCCGTACAAATCCATCCCATAGCGGGTGGTATCCTGCGCTACCACGTTCAGCTCGGTTACGCCATGAGCGGCCAAACGCTTCGCCTCTGCCACAATGTTATCCATTTCCCTGCTGCGATATCTGCCGCGAATCATGGGGATCGCGCAATAAGTGCAGCGATTGTCACACCCTTCGGCAATTTTCAAGTAAGCGAAAAACGGCAAATTGGAAATAATGCGGTCTCCCTCCAGTGGGAGCGCTTCTTTCGGGCCGAACCGGCGCACCTTTTCTCCTGCCAGCGCTTTTTCAATGGCATCGCAGATTTCATCATTGGAACCAATGCCCAAAATGACATCCGCTTCCGGAATTTCCTTCGCCATCTCCTGCTGATAGCGCTCTGCCAGGCACCCTGTCACACAGATGACCTTGATACGCCCCTCTTTTTTCAGCGTAACAAATTCCAGAATATTTTCAATCGATTCCTGCTTTGCGCTTTCGATAAATCCGCAGGTATTGACAATGACCACGTCGCAGGTACCGGAATCGGTATGGATTTGATAACCCCGCTCTCTGAGTTTGGCTAATATGATTTCCGCGTCCACCTGATTTTTGGAACAGCCAAGGGATACCATCCCCACTTTAATCGCCATAATTTACTCCTCTGTTTCACTTAAATTCCGCAGTGCCGTGCGAATCTGGCCGTAATCGTATCCCAAGCGCAGCAGACCATTTACCGCCTTGCTGCGGTCTTTGGGGTCGCCAGTCGCCAAATGCCGGGCATATTTGCGGCAAATGAGCGTTTCCAGTTGCTGTGCCGCTTCTTCATCTGCAAAAGATTCCGCCATCTCCTCCATCACCTGATCGATCAGTTCCCGGTCGAATCCTTTCTGCGTCAGGCTCTGGCGAATACGCCGCGGTCCGTATTTTTTCTCACGCCACAGCATTGCCGCCCAACGGCGGGCATACGCCTCGTCGTCCACCAGCCCCAGATCCTCCATCCGCTGGGTTACTTCAGCGGCGGTCTGCTCCGGCACGGATCTGCAAAGCTTGTCAAACAATTCCTTTCTGCTGTGGCTGCGGCTCTCCAACAAATACAGCGCCCGCTCTCTGGCCCGCTGTCGATCGCACAGCTGCCGGATTTCGTCCAGCCTCTGTGGGGTAATCTGCTGCCCGGCAGCCAATCCCGTTTGCGCCAGCACCTCGGCGCTGATCGTTAAAGCATATTCCTCTTCTACAAAAAGATGATATCCTTTTTTCTTTGCTTTTTCAACAGCTGTGATCCGAAGCATTATTCGTCCACTTCCACATCAATGTTTACCGCTGTACTTTTCCCTTTCGCCGCAGGAGCCGGCGGATCGGCAGGCTGCTCTACGGATGAGGGGACAGGCTCTTTTTTCGGCGCCACCGTTTTTCCTCCCCTGGCAAAACTGAGCCGATCGGCATTGGCTCGGATCTGCTTGTCAATTTCGTCGGCAAAGTCCGGATGCTCCTGCAAATAGATTTTTACATTATCCCGCCCTTGTCCCAAGCGCTCTCCATTATAACTGAACCACGCGCCGGACTTATTGATAATATCCAGTTTGACCGCCAAATCCAGTATTTCGCCAGCGCGGGAGATTCCCGTACCGTACATGATATCGAACTCCGCTTCTTTGAAAGGAGGCGCCACCTTGTTTTTGACAATTTTAACCCGCGTGCGGTTGCCGATCATTTCTGTTCCGCTTTTAAGCTGTTCAATCCGGCGGACCTCCATCCGCACAGAGGAATAGAATTTCAGCGCACGGCCGCCGGGAGTCACCTCCGGATTGCCATACACTACGCCCACCTTTTCACGCAGCTGATTGATAAACACCGCAACTGTATTGGACTTGGAAACGATACCCGTCAGCTTCCGCAGCGCCTGGGACATCAGCCTCGCCTGCAGACCTACGTGGGTATCTCCCATTTCTCCTTCGATTTCCGCTTTCGGCACCATAGCCGCTACCGAGTCGAGCACAATTACATCAATTGCGCCGGAACGGACCAGCGCTTCGGCAATTTCCAAAGCCTGTTCACCGGTATCCGGCTGAGATACCAAAAGGGAATCAATATCCACTCCCAGTGCTTTGGCATACACCGGATCCAGCGCATGCTCCACGTCGATAAACGCAGCTTCACCTCCTGCTTTCTGGGCCTGAGCAACGATATGTAAGGCAACAGTGGTCTTACCAGAACTTTCCGGTCCGTAGATCTCCACAATTCTCCCGCGGGGTACGCCACCGATCCCCAGTGCCATATCCAGCGAAATCGACCCGGTGGAAATTGCCTCCACATTCAGCGTTGCCGTGGAACCCAGCTTCATAATAGATCCTTTGCCAAACTGTTTTTCAATCTGACTGATCGCCGTTTCAATCGCTTTTTGTTTATCTACCATATTTTTGCTCCATTCCGCGCGCACCGCGCCATCATTTCACGAATTTGCGCTTTTATCCGGTATATCACCCCAAACAAGAGCCTTTTCTCTTGCCAACAGGCTTTAAACCTGTTACGCCCATTGAAAAGGCGCTCTGTCTGCGCCTTTCTTTTGGTGGCAAAGGATATAAGCATTCCATTTTTCTCGCCTTGAGATCAGAGTTTTGATGAAGCTAACCGAAAGATATCCGCAAAAAACTCTGTCAGCGGCAAAATTTGCGTGCCTTCGATTTTCTTGTTACTTTTTTGTTATTATACCGTATTGCGGCGCAAGATGCAACCGATTTAGGCAAAAAATCGAACATATATTCTCGTTTTCTTTTCTCTGATCACGTATTTTCAGTTGCGAAACGATTGCGTCTGTATTATAATAATAGCAGTTTCGAAGGACGAGTTTTGCCTTTTAGGGGGGATGTCTCCCGCCGGCAAAAGCAAGCCTGATTGGAAGTTCGTTTTTGGGCGGACGCATTATGCAAAAAAGGATTGAAAACATGAAAGACAATCTGTTATCCAACGGTTATTCCTTGGCGGATAAAGTATTCAAAAAGCTGGAAGAAGAAATCCTCAACGGGGCACTGAAGGCCGGCGAAAGTCTGACAGAGCTTCGTATTTCCGCCCGTTTGGGCGTCAGCAGAACGCCGGTGCGTGAAGCGATTCATCGCCTGGAGCAGGAGGGCTTGGTGCAGTTGACCCCCAACAAGGGCGCCGTGGTTGTGGGTGTCAGCGAAAAAGATCTGCGGGATATCTATGATATCCGTATGAAATTGGAAGGGCTAGCCTCCCGCTGGGCAGCTGAGCAGATTACGGAAGAAGACGCCAAGTCTCTGCGAGACATTCTAGAACTACAGGAATTTTATACGGCAAAAGGCGATCTGGATCAGCTTCGGAATCTGGATTCTCAGTTTCATGAACGAATTTACGAAATCAGCGGCAGCCGTACCCTGCGTCAAACCTTAAGCAGTCTGCACCATTCCATTCAACGTTATCGAAAAATGTCTTTTGCTACAAAAGGACGCGCACAAAAGGTGATGGGGGAACATCAGCGCATCGTAGATGCCATTGCTGCTCACAACCCGGCTGACGCAGAAAAAGCGACCATTGACCATATCGAAATGGCCGCGACCAATATGTTAAAGAATCTCGGCCTTTCCAGCGAAGAGGGCACTTCTTCCGGCGAGGCTGCGCAATAGACAAACGTTCTATCAATAAGAAAAAAGGCCTTTGCCGCTTGGCAAAGGCCTTTTTAGTAAGTACTACTATTTCTCAGAAGGAGCGCCAACCGGGCAAACACCAGCGCAAGCACCGCAGCTAATGCAGGTCCCCTCGTCGATTACGTATTTACCGTCACCGGCAGAGATCGCAGAAACGGGGCATTCCGCCTCGCAAGCGCCACAGCTGATGCACTCGTCAGAAATTACATATGCCATTGCAAATCCACCTCCATTACCATTTTGACAACATTGTATCACGTTCCGCAAAAAAATCAACCGTTTTCGGAGATTTTTCTCCTGTTTTACCGAATCTTTACTCCATGATCTCCTTGAGCGCTTCCATCTCTTTTTTGTCCACCTTAATCCTACCATCCCGCAGCAGGTGAACCTCTTCCTTCGGATACACCCGCGCTGGCGCATCGGGATTGGCATCCAACCGAACCTTCAGCAGCCCGGACAGCAGGTTTACTTCTACCACCTTGCCCTTGCCGTCGACCGTTCCCACCAGCGCTCCCACCTTTGGGGTGGTGCGCAGCAGATCTTCATATGCTTCCTGCTCATACTTTAAGCAGCACATCAGCCGCCCACAGGTACCGGAAATTTTTACCGGATTCAACGACAGGCTCTGTTCCTTCGCCATCTTGATCGAAACCGGCTGAAATTCCCCCAAGAAAGTCGAGCAGCAAAACGGCCGACCGCAGATGCCAAGGCCACCCAGCATTTTTGCCTCGTCCCGCACGCCGATCTGCCGCAACTCAATACGGGTGCGGAATACCGAAGCCAGATCCTTCACCAGCTCCCGGAAATCTACCCGTCCATCGGCGGTGAAATAAAATAAAATCTTATTGTTGTCAAACGTATACTCTACATCCACCAGCTTCATGTCCAGCTTGTGGGCGGCAATTTTTTCATTGCATATTTTTGCGGCAGCGGCCTGCTTTTCCTGATTTTTGCGCACCTGCGCCAAATCCTCCTTGGTCGCTTTCCGGATTACCTTTTTCAGCGGTTTAACAATGCTCTCGTCACTGACCTGCCGATTTTCCATTGCCACCTCGCCGCACTCTACGCCGCGGGCTGTTTCAACGATCACACTGTCTTCTTTCTGCACCTGAACGCCGGCGGGATCAAAATAATACACCTTGCCCACCTGCTTAAATCTCACGCCAATTACTTCCGCCATGGTTCCTCCATTCTATTCCTCGAAAGCGCTGCCAATCCCGGCACCCAGCCAAGTAGTCAGCAACGTCATACTCATGTTTTGGCGGGCATACTCCATGCCCTGTTCTATTATACCAAGGACTCTGCCCGCCTGCAACGGAAGAATGCGGAACTGCCGGGTGTTTTTTGCAAAAAAGGAATCCTTTGTATTTTTCGCTAACAGCTGGCGCACCTGCTCCAGGCACTGAAGCAGTCCTTCCCGGTCATTCTCAAAACCGGCAAGCACCTGCAGAATGCCGAATCGATCCGCCGTTTCCATTTTACTGCACAAATCCACAGCCTTTTCTAAAAGCGCCGCATATTTTTCATCCGCCAGCAGCTTTTTTGCCCGCCCAACATTGCCGCCGCTTTGAGCCGCCGCTTTCCGAGCCTTTTCCTCTCCCAATTCCGGGATCTGTTCCAGCAGGGCTTTGGCTGTCAGCGCTTCGCCCGGCCCTGCCAGCGGCAGCGCCACCACACGGGACTGCACAGTTTCCAAAAGCCGGGAACGGTTGTCGCAGGTCAAAAGGAACAGCACGCCGGCAGGCGGTTCTTCCAGCAGTTTGAGCAAAGCATTCTGTGCCCAGGAGGTCATATACTGCGTCTCGCACAGGATATACACTTTTCGCGGCGCCTCGTTAGGCTTGACCCACGCGTCTGCCCGCAGACGCTCAATCTGCTCCTTTTGAAAGGATTTTTTTCCCGACTCCGGCGCAATCATCTGCACATCCGGATGAATCCCCTTAAAAATTTTCCGGCATTGGCGGCATTGGCCGCAGGGAGGATTTTCTCCCTCGCACAATGCGGCGGCGGCAATCAGCCGGGCAAAGGTTTTTCGCCCGGAACCTTCTTCGCCCTCCAATAAAATCCCATGCGGAAAGCGCCCGTCTCTTTGATAAAAGACGAGCGCCTCTTTTGCTTTGTCATTTCCGTAAAACCGGTTTAATAACGACATTTTTGGATTACCCCAGACTTACAGTTTTTTAAACTGCTCCACATCCAGAACAAAAATGGTAGCTCCGCCAACAGTGACTTCCACCGGGAACGACGTATACATTCCCACGCCATAAGATGCAGAGGAAGGAACCATCTGTTTTCTCTTTTTACTGTGTTCTCCGATGACATTGATCGCTTTGTCTACATTTTCGTCCTCAGTACCGATTAAAAACGTAGTGTTGCCGCTCATCAGGAAGCCGCCGGTCGTAGCCAGTTTTGTGACCGAAAAATTGTTTTTGGTCAACGCGGAAGAAACCATAGAGCTGTCATCACTGGAAACAATAGCAAGAATTAATTTCATACATAGCCCTCCTTTTGCGGCAAAGTTTTGCCTTGGCTTTATTATACCACAGTTTTCCGGGGATTGCCATAGCTTTTTTGATTACAAACCTGTTAATTTTATATAAATTAGGTAAAAGTCTAATGTCTTTTCCTTTTTTCCCGGATTGCCATTACCACGTCTACCAGCTTTCCGATTACCGGTCGATAGGTATAATTCCACTCTCCTGCATATTCATCCAGCTGTCCATTAAAACCTTTCTTAAACCGGTAAAGCCCGTACATCGGACCATTTTCATCCAAATTACCGGATACACCCTGAAAGTCGTACAGCGTACAACCTGTCTCCACTGCCCAGCGGATCATTTCCCACTGCATCAGATAATTGGGCATTACATTGCGGTACACATTGTCCGACGCACCATATACATAACAGGTTTTCCCTGCATAATTGGTAGCAATCGCACCGCAGACGGCGTTGCCCTCGTAAAAGCCCATATAAAGCCGTGCGTGCTCGCCCAGCGCTTTTAACATCCGCGCAAAATAGTTCTTGGGACGAACCCGGAATCCATCCCGCTCTCCAGTGGTCTGCATAATGCGCACAAAGTCATCCAGGTACTCCTGCCCCACAACCCGAACTTCTACGCCATGTTTCATGGCCACCCGCACATTGTATCGGGTTTTTTGGGTCAAATTTGCAAAAAGCTCCTCTTCACTGCGGCCGTTCAAAAACAGATGGTAATTGAACCGGGCCTGAATGGTTTCAAAACCTTCCGGCCCGGCAAAAAGCGAAAAGCCCATTTCTTTCATGGTTTGGGCCACCTGCTCGTCTGCGGCCAAAACTTCCGGATCCCATTTGAGCTGATAAGCGTAATATTGTTTTGCCAGCTGATCCAACCCGCTTTTGAGTTCTTTCAGCAGCGGGCGGTTTTCCAGATCGCAGACCGGCCCACGGGGTGCGTATAAAAGCGCCGCTCCAATCACCGGCAGCTTCTGCACCAATACCGCACACCCGGCGCGAATCTTCCCGGCAGCGTCCCGTACAACAACCACCTCGCCTTTCCAGTTGTTCTTCACCTGGAACCAGCGGGTAGACTGGGTAAATCCGCCGCGGGGATGGTTTTGGCAGAAAGCTTCATATTCTTCGTACTGTTCCGGCCGCAAAATTTCTGTCATATGCTCACTCTCCTGTATCCGGCCCGCCGCCGGAAGCTTTTCTTTTTATTATACGCAGATTTCTCTGCAATACTTTAATCCCCCGGTATCCAAACGCCCTTTCTTTTATCAGGCGCGGCAAATTCTCTTCCCGGATCATCCCATCCAGTTCCTGACAGAAAGCCGGTATATCGGTCCGTTTCGGCGGACGATTATAAGGGCAAACCTCATTGCAGATATCGCATCCCCAGGCAAGGCCGCCTTTTTGCACCTGCTGCTGCTCCCAATCCGTCAGTTCCCCTTTTTTCTGGGTGATGTGCGAGCGGCATCGGCTTTTGTCCACTCCCGCCGGGGACAGCGCACCTGCCGGACAAGCATCCAGGCACCGCCGGCATGCTTCGCAGCCGGATTCCATCGGCATGGACGGCTCCAGCCAAAGATCCGTGACAATTTCAGCAATAAAATGATAGGTGCCGTAAACCGGACTGATTAAAAGCCCATTGTTTCCCACAAATCCAAGCCCTGCCAGCCTGGCGGCCGTCACCTCGCGGATCGGTGAATTGTCTGTAAAAAAAGAAAATGCCTGCGCAGGCCAGATTTCCCGCATCTGCTGTACTGCCGGAGACAGCAGTTCTTCTGCCAATACATGATAATCCCGGGCCCAGGCGTATCTGGAAATATTATGCGCCCGCTCGCCGGCGTAGTACCCCAGTAGGCAAACAATCACCGACCGGGCGTTCTGCGGCAGGCGGACCGCGGCACGGCACTCCAGCAGCGGCAAAGCGTCCGAAAAGGAAGCGACTCCCCAGTGATACAGTCCGGCATCCGCCAAAATCCTGCCGATTTTTTCTTTGCTATCCATCATTCCGCTCCGGCCAAACGGCGATCAGCGCTTTGATCGGAATTCCCTGCGCTTCAAACATATCCTCATGCTCTGTGCGGATATTCCCCGAAAAATCGCTGTGCGCCAAATCCCAGCTTTCCCAGCGAACCGTAAAGCCGCAATCGAGAAAATACTGACGGGAATGGCGGAACAGCATATCATCATCCGTTTTAAACCAGATCTCCCCACCCGGACGCAAAAAGGTCTTGTATTTTTCCAGCTGGCGGGGATGGGTCAGCCGCTTTTTAAAATGTCTTGGACGGGGCCAGGGGTTGCAGAAATTAATAAAAATTCTCTCCACCGTATCCTGACCGGACAAAATCTCATCAATGCGCTCGATATCATAAGCCACAAGGCGCACGTTATCCGGTATCTTCCCCGCCTGGGAAAACAGCGCGTCGATCTTGCGGCGGCCAACGCCCAGCATGTTGCTGCTAATATCTACCGCCAGCAAATTTTTTTCCGGGTTGGCCAGCGCGAACTGAGAGGCAAAGCCTCCCTTTCCGCAGCCCAACTCCAAATACAACGGCTGAGGCCGTGCAAACGCCTGCTGCCACTGCTCTTTTAGAGAAGCCGGAGCCTTAATATACAACGGACTTGCTTCCAATTCCGGAACCGCCCATTTTTTCTTTCTCATTCGCATGGATCGTTTGCTCCTTTTTTTCATGCTCTTTTTACTTTAACACAGTTTTTCCATCAGGACAAGCGGCTCCGATTGTGTTTCTTTCTTCTTCGTGCTATAATTTTGTAAGATCGCAGGACTGGCCGGAAAATATATCGTTCCCGTATCGCCTGCGGCAATCTTTGGGGTCTGTGCCCGGGAAGAAGGATCTGTTTTATGTTTAAAGCCAAAAATCTCACGCTGATCCTCATTGGGGTTATGCTGTTCAGCCTTTTGCTCACCATAGTGGGAATTACGCTGCCCATCAGCCGAAAGTCAGACAAAATTGAGGAAGCCGGCAGCCAGAGCATGCTGTCGGGCGACGCTATCGCCATCGCGATGGGGCATTACAGCGCTACTTCCCTGCGGCTGTTGCAGGAATACCCCAGCGAGTCCGCCGCTTACCGCAGCCTGTGCGGTTTGTTGGAACGGATGCGGGAACATTACGGATTTCAGGATGTTTATACCGTAACACGCAACAATATGGGGTATTTTTATGTGTTGGACTCTCAATATGTCCAATCGGAAACTGAAGGATACCATCCCATTGGCTCTGAATTTTCCTTTGACTCTTATGGAAAAGAGGTCAAACAGCTGATTGACGATATCTTTGACGGAAACAGTACCGGCGGGTTCGTATCCAAAGCGATTCAGTCTGATGATGGCACTTTCATTGTCGCCGCCGCTCCGATCATGGACGGGGACAAGGTCCTGACCGTTTTATGTATGGATATTTCTTTAAACGATATTCAATTCCACAAACTATGGTTTATCAATTTTAACTATGTCTCCTGGATCTGCGGAACGCTGTTTGTCCTGTCCGCCGGCGCCTTGTATTACCTGCACTATCACAACCGCCAGAAAAAGCAAAAAGAAAAGGGCGTTGTAGATATTTCCGTACCGGATGAAAACAAATAATCCAAGCCCTGCCACTCCCTTGTCCAGCTTAGATTGTCGCTCACGGCAATGCGTACAATGCCCTGTTTTGAAACGCTGCGCACAGAAAAGTCTTTCCATTATGCTTTGGCGCTGCCGTAGCGATTTTTGATCTGTTCTTTGTCGTATTCTTCCCACCTGCTTCCAGAGTCTCCGCCATTTACCCTTTGATACATTATTTGCAAAAAAAGCAGAGGAACATCCTCTGCTTTTTCTATTTATCCTTTGACCAGCAATGCCGCTACCCGCTCTTTATCCGGCGTGACTACCGCGGTTTCAAATTTATCGTAAACCACCTTGCCAGGTTTTGCGCCAGAAGGTTTTTTGACATTTTTGATAATCGTATAATCCACCGGAACCAACGCCGAATCCCGGGCACGGCTGTGATAAGCGGCGATCACCGCCGCTTCTTCCAGCGTCCGGTCGGGAATCTCCTTTCCGTCCGCAATCACGACGGTATGGGAGCCCGGGATCTTCTGGGTGTGAAACCACATATCATAATTATGGGCGTCTTTTAGTGTCAGCCGGTCATTCTGGACATTGTTGCGCCCCACCAGAATGGTAAATCCATCGGAAGAACGATATTCCATCGGCGAAAGCTTTTCCGGCTTTTTGTTTTTGACCTTGCAGCTTTTGATATAGCCGGTTTCGCTCAACTCTTCCCGAATCGCTGCCAGTTCTGACTCTTTGACTGCCCGGGCCAAAGAATCGAATACCGTGTCCAGATACTGCAATTCCTCCCGGCCTTGTTCCATCAGCTCCTGCAGTTTCTTTTCCGCCGTATCCTGCTTGCGGTATTCGCTGTAATATTTCTGCGCATTCTGAGCAGGGGTCAACGACGGGTCCAGTGGGATGTCCACTATCGGCATGTCCTCTTCATAAAAATTCTGCACCCGCAGCATAGACTGCCCTTTTTCCATCTGATAAAGGTTCGCATGGATCAAATCTCCGTTTTGTTTGAGTCTCTCCCGGTTCGCGCATTCTCTCAGTTCTTCCTCCTGCGCCGCGATTTTGCGGGTAATCCGGTCGGAAGTATTGGCCAGCAGACGCAGCAGGTCATGGGAACGCTGCTTCATCCGATCCATCAGGTCCCGTTCGGCATAAAAACTGTCCAGCAGCGCCGAATAGCTCTCCATTTCCCGGGCAGTTAGTGCGCCCCGGTATTGATGAATTGGCAAAAATGAAAAATCCCGCGGCTTTCCTGATGGCTCCAATAAGATAGTGGGAACCCCGCTGTGTTCCCGCAGGCGAAGCTGCAGCATGGAAAGCCACTCTCCCAAGCGTTGCTTTTGCAGTGCGTCCATCTCGTCCGCCCGGATATTTTCTCCCCGGATAGCATAATTTTCCGCCTCCCGGCAGGTCAATGGCGACATCCCCTGCACAGTCTGAAGCAGTGCCTTGGCAATTTCCCGCCCGCCAGACGCTGCTACCTTCTCTACCACCTGTTCCGGCTGGACATGCAGCAAATCCAGTTTATCGCTCTGGGGAGGCGGCAACTGATAAATCATACCCGGCAGAATTTGCCGTACACTGGACATCTCCGCGTCAATCCGTTTCACTGCGTCGATAATCCGGCCGTTCTGATCCACCAGTACAATATTGGAATGCCGCCCCATGATTTCCACTGCAAGCGTCAGTTCCACCAGATCTCCCAATTCATTGACCGCCTCAAAAACCAGATGCAGAATCCGGTCCATTCCCACCTGTTCGATCCGAACCAATCGTGCCGACCCCAGATGCTTGCGCAACAGCATGCAGAACATGGGCGGCTGTTTTGGATTTTCCGGCGCCTCCCCGGTAAAATGGATCCGGGGACTTCCTGCATTCGCTGAAAGCAGCAGCTTTCCGGCGCCGCCTTTCCAGCGCAAAGCAATAATGATTTCCTCCCGGGTTGGCTGATGAATCCGGTCTACCCGGGCGTCCAACGCTTTTTCCGCCAACTCCTGGCGCAGCTGATATAAAAACATGCCATCTAAAGCCATGATTTACCTCTTTTCTTTCCAATGGATGCAAATATCTTCAATTTCTCTCGCCAATTCGTAATATTTTTTAGATTCATTCCGCTTTGTATTGGATTTTTTCAAACCTTCTGCAATTTTCTTTGCTGTCTGTGCCTGCTTCTCCAGATAAATCCGCGCTTCTTCCGACCCTGTTTGGGGCATCAGCCCCACCCGGGCAAATAAATCGGTAACGTCGCACCGCTGCCCACACCAGCGGACCTGCATCACCGCATAAGCGAAGCCTTTGACGATCGAGGCCCGCTCCTGTAAAATTTCATAACCTCGTTGATACAACCCTGCCCGCAATTCGTGAACCTTGGTCATAGGCTGAAGAACAAACCGTTGGGACGAATTTTTCCAATCGGCTGTATCCAGGATATGCAGGATCATGTCTCCTCCCATGCCGGCAATCACCACATCATCCACTTGCTCTGCCAAAAGGCCCTGCAAGCCATCGCCCAGGAAAAGTGCAGAACAATCCTGCAAGCCATACTGCTTCAGCGTCTCGGCCGCCTTTTCCAATGGTTTCGGGTGGATATCGCAGGCATAGCCGAATACGGCCTTTCCATCCAGCAGCAGCCGGGCGATCAAATAGCCGTGATCGGTTCCCACATCGGCAACACGGCTTCCCGGCCGAACCAACTGCGCTGCCGCTGCCAGCCTTTCGTCTAAAACAATCACGGTCCCACTCCTTTGTTTTCCGATTGTATGATAAAGTAACAAGCAGACAAGTACTGCGTCTCATGCGATGCAGAGACAATTTGTCAGCGTCAAAAAGGCAAAATAATACGATTTGTATTATATCCTGATGTTTTTACAATTTTATATACTTGCAAAACTGAAAAACATCATGTCCCAGCTTCTTCTGGTTATAATCTCCTTTGAAAAATTGCCATATGGGAATCTAAAAATTCTTTCTGGCGCGGGTCAACTAATGGCTTCTTTCCCCGTTACATGTTCTACTGCAATTTCCACGCAACACAGGTTTTTCAGTTCGCGGCGAACCTCTTTGTCCACCGCTTCCTGGTCTTCATAATATTTAAGCCCCAATATTTCTGCTGCGTGAAAAATTTCATCTTCTTTTTCCAACACTCTGGCTTTTCCAAATAGGATTACACTTTTAAAATAAGTGGTCAGTTCCTCTTTCACCACATTATCTTTTTCAATCACGCATAAGGAAACTTTGGCGCACCGCCTGATCGCATCTAATTTGTGACCGGATCGGGCACCGTGAAAATATACTTTTCCGTCGGCGTATACATAGTTAATAGGCACCGTATAAGGATAGCCGTCATCACCTAAAATCCCCAGGACCGCTGTTCTTCCAGTTTTTAAGATTTCAGCCGTTTCCTCTTGGCTCAACTGTTGTTTATGCCGCCTCATTTTACGAAACATTGTTTTCCCCCCTGCCCGATGACCAATTGTATTTTTTAATGATAGCATAAAATCCAGATTGATGCCATTATTTTCATAACATTATGCAAAACGGTCCTGTGCCTTCCGCACAAGACCGTTTCCAAAAGAACAGGCGTACAACCGTCTAAAACGCTGCCCGGCAGTATGTCAGGCAGCAGCTGATTTTTTCTTTACGCCACCGGTTCCTCTTGATGGACATAGGTCTCCAGTCGTTTGGCCGCCAGCGAGCTGACAAAAATCGCCGCATATTGCAGCACAGTCAACAACAGAATTCCCCAAACGCTGCCGTAAGTGGTTTTCGGCATCAGCATGACCAGCAGCACGCCGGCCACCCTTCCGTAATCCAGAAAAAAGCTTTTGACGGTAGAAAATTCTGCCGATTCCGTATTGGTCGGGCAGGTTTTCTGTACTACGCTATAATAAATCCCGTTGCCCGGAGAGAGCAAAAAGTTATTAAAAAATGCATTGATTACACTGAACATCAGAATGGTAATAACGTCCATCCGCACAAACAGGATCAGCGTACAAACCAGCATCGTCGTCACCCCACCGGCCATGTAGCGAATCCGGTTCGATGGCTTTAGTCGCTTGCCCAGCACCCAGTAAGCGAGAATGGAAAACAATCCGGTCAAAAGAGTATTGGCTCCGATCAGCGCCTCACTTTGAATCAGTTCAAACAAGAGAATATTCAAATAAAAAGCCAGCGTTCCTTCTCGAATGCCTTTTAAAAACTCCGCTCCGACTGCGTCCAGCATCAGCGGATTGCGGAACGTTTTATGAAAACCACGCTTCAGGCTCACCTTCGCATCAACAATTTGATCCTGTGGCAGTTTTTTCAAATAAAATACTGTTATTAGGGCTACTGCGATAGACAAGGCAAACATGATGTAATAGCCCAGCAGGCCACCCTCCATCACCCCTTCACAAGCGGAAATAATCCCGCCTGTAATGGTAGGCATAATCAGATTTACAATGCCGGTACCCATTCCGATAACCGACAGGGAAACATCCCGGTTTTCATCCGTCGTATACAGCGGAACTTTGATACAGTAGCCCATCCAATAATACCCTCCAGCCCAGGATACCAGAAAGGCGATGACCGGCATAAACCAAACCGCTGCATCCATCACGCACAGGAAAAAGGCATACAAAAAAATAAACGTGAAAAATCCCAGCCGCATGGCTTTGGTCGATCCTTTTTTACTGGCATAATACATTGCCAGCGTTGTACCGATCGGATTGAATACATAAGTGATCAAGTTATACTGCAAGGTAGTATCCGCCCCACCGGTTAAACGAAAAAACAGCGTATTGATGAATACTGTCTGCAAATTGTTAAAAATGAGAAAACCAAAGTGCAGCAATGCAAATGTCCGAAAAGTTTCTGTTAAGCGATCCAGTCCCAATAAACCTTCCGCCCTGCCCCGCAAGCGATCCCAACCGTTTTTCATCCAAAGCCCTACCTTCTGTTAATATCCGGCGCCCCGTTATTGTCCTATGACATTATAGTACGAATAAATTTCCATTGCAACCGCTAAAAACAACAAAAAACCGCCGTGTTTTCACGGCGGTTTTATCATTTGCAATAGGTGAAAAAGGGTGATTAGTTTTCGCCTTTCATTTTCGCAAAGCACTCGCTGCAGTATACAGGTCTGTCCTCTCTGGGTTTGAAAGGAACCTTTGCCTCTTTGCCGCATCCAGCGCAAACAGCGGTGAACATTTCTCTTTCAGGTCTCGCATTGTTTTTGCGTGCGTCACGGCAAGCTTTGCATCTCTGCGGCTCGTTTACGAAGCCTTTTTCAGCGTAGAACTCCTGCTCGCCGGCAGTGAATACAAATTCCGCGCCACACTCTTTGCAAATAAGGGTTTTGTCCTGGTACATTTCTTTTACCTCGCTTAATGAATTAGAATTTGCCCATCGATATACCGCATCGACATTGATAAACAACGCTTCGCCTGATATTCCAAGAGGCATTATACCCAATAGCCTGATTGCAGGCTAACGGTTCAGGAATTGCTGCGGTTTTGTGCTTTCCGCAGTTTCCGGCGGATTCGCTGCAGCGCGTTATCCACCGATTTTTCAGGGCATTTGAGCTTTTTCGCCATTTCCTCGTAACTAAAACCTTTCAGGTAAAGCTGGAGCGTTTCTTTTTCTAAGGGAGATAAAAGCGCTATGACCTGCTCCCGCATCCGGCGGGACTCTTCTTCTAAAATAACCGCCGCTTCTGGCCCAATCTGCTGCCAATCGGTCGGTAAACTGGAAATTTCCGATTCTTCCAACGAAACAGAATCGTGAAACAAGCGATTTTTGCCTGTATTCTGCCGCCGCACCGCTGAAATCAGCTGTCGCTTCATACAAAGCCCGGCAAAAGCAGAAAAGGGGATTCCCTTTTCCGGCTGGAAAGAACGAATTGCTTTCAGCAGGCCAAGATACGCCTCCTGCAAAAGATCCTCCCGTTCCATACCTGCCGCACAGTAACTGCCGCACAAGCTCGTCGCCAGACGGTCGTAACGGGTGATCAGGTGTCTGAGCGCTTCACTATCCCCGTTTTGCGAGGCCAGCCACAGCTGCTCGTCAAGCCCACTGTTTTGGGGCAACCCATTCCTTCTTTCCATAGGCACACGTCCCAAATGATACTTTGATCCAGTTTCTTTCAGTGTATACCGCTCAACGGCAAAAGTCAAGAAAAATCCTGTCGCAGCATCCCAGAAAGTTCTGTGCCGGGTTATCAATCCAAAATCTCCTTATTCTCCCTTCACTGCCAGTCCGTCGGAAGAACCCTTTTTCTTCTCCCGGGTCACATCCACAATCCAGCGGGTACCGCACAGCCGGATCAGTCCGGCAATACAGGTAAAGATCTCAGACGAGCGCAGGCACAGATATACTACCCAGATCGGCCAGTGGAACACCAGTCCGGACAAAAAGCCCAGCGGCACTGACAATCCCCACATGGCACCCACATCACAAATCAGGACAAACCGGCTGTCGCCGCCGCCCCGCAGGGTACCAAACATATTGATGTTGCCCATTGCCTGAAAAATGCAGACAAAGCACATCAGGTTCATAATGGAATAGGCAATCTCTTTTGTGGAATCCGCCACATTATAAAAATCCACCATAAAGCCCCTGAGTCCCAGGATCATCAGCGAAGCGACTATGCCCAACCCCAGACTGATGACAATAAAGGTTTTGGACTGTGCCCGGGCCTTTTCTTTCTCACCTGCTCCAATGGTATTGCCGGTCATAACCGAAGCAGCATTGGCCGCGCCCCAGATGAAAAAGGATGTCATCTGGAACACAATATCGCAAATGCTGTTCGCCGCCACTGCCTCTGCGCCAATGCGCCCCAGAACCACAGCAGCCATGGAGTTGCCCAGCGACCAGAACAGCTCATTGCACAAAACAGGCGCGCCGTATTTCATAAACAGTTTCACCGTTGCCATATCCACTTTGTGCCAAAAATCTTTGATCCGAAAACAGATTTTCTGATCGATTCGGAACAAAAATACTGTGATAATCGCAAATTCTACCAAACGGGCAATCATGGTCGCCAATGCTGCACCGGCTACACCCATCTGCGGCATTCCCAGTTTGCCAAAAATCAAACCATAATTGAAAAATACGTTGACCAGCAAAGAAGCAAGGGTACTGTATAAAGCAATTTTCACCGTTCCAACCGTGCGCAGAATACTGGTAGTAGTAATGGTAAAAGCATTTGCCAGATAAATGGCTCCGCAATAATGCAAATAGCGGATTCCTTCGTATATAATAGCCTCATCATTAGTAAAAATCCGCATCAGCATTTCCGGGAAAAAGGTTGCGCCAATGGCAAAAATCAGCGCAATACTCATGGAGATGCGGTAGGTCAGGCTCATAACCTTACGGATAGAATCAGCATCTCCACGGCCCCAATACTGGCTGGTCAGAATCCCTGCCCCGCCAGTCAGGCCAAAGTTAATCATCATAAAAATAAAGCCTACCTGATTGGCCAGCGAAGATGCGCTCATAGCCACTTCACCCAGTTGTCCCAGCATGATCGTATCCAGCATGCCAACCGCCGATGTTACCATATTCTGCAGCGCGATCGGCACCGCAATGGCCAAAACCGTTTTGTAAAAATTTTTGTCTCTGACAATCAGACTCATAAATCCTCCTCACACCAATGGTACCCGTCATGGAAAATAAAAATGATCCCCAAGATCCTTTTTCAAAAAATCCTCTTTCCAAAAAACAGGCAGATTTTTTGTTTTGACCATTTTGTATTGCTATACGATCAAAAACAACAAAATTATTATAAACCTTAGATTAGCTCTAATGTCAAGAAAACATAAAGAAAAGCGCCCGTAAATGCGCAGTGACTTAAGAAAACATGGAAGCAAAAGACGGTTTACTTGACAGCTATGCCGTCTTTTGCTGTTCTTGAGTTGTATTGCGGGCTTCTTCGATAGCCCGTGTGAAGTCAAATGCACCGATGAAGTTATAGACAATGGTAATTTCCCTCGTCTTGGATTTCTTGTCTGCGTGGGATACTTCGATGCGGTCAATAAATTCTCGGAGAACTGCCGCATCAAGCTTCTGCATATCCGTGTACTTCTTCACCGCTGCGACAAATGCTTTGGCGTTGATTTTCTGCTGCTCCTGCTGTTTCGGCTCCATGCGCAAAACCTCTGCCACAGATTTTGGGTTGCTCTGTTCCAGCTCGTAGTCGTGGGACATTTTGATAAACCTGTCGTCGGACAGCTTTTGCTGCTGCCCTTCGTGCTGTCCGAGCAAAGCGGCACCTTACCCAATGGGCACTGGCAGATAATCTGCACATGAGCGTCCGCACCATCATTGAAATTGAACTCGGACGCAGCAACCCACGATTTGAAACGGTTGCATTGTTGGCAAAAGAAATGAATATCAGTCTGGATGCCATCGTATTTCCCGATGCGGCAACTGCCACGGTATCAAAAACCGTTACAGATTTCTTTGCAGGAAAGAGTGAAGCGGAAATACAGAAGTACATTTCCCTCTGCCAGCAGGCAGATGCATTTAAGACTGACAAGTAAAAGGCGACTGTTCGGAATAGTCCGGCAGCCGCCTTTTACTTGCAAAGAATGTGTTTTTACCTTTGGCGGGCAACCACTACGAATCGTCCGCGTTATATATGCTTTGATTATCAGGCAGGCGGTTGATTCCGCGCCGCATCCAGAAAAAGAGCATTCAGACCGATGTAGCCGACAAGAACTAATGCGATCAGAGACAACAGCACAAGACAAAGGATGCGCAGGTTCCGCTTTTCTCGCAAATACCGGAAGGCCAGCACAATGCCTGCCAATGCCACGGCCAGTAGCAATACGGCCAGTCCCAGCGTCATACGGTTGTCTCCTTCTTATAGATGGTATCCTCCACACGCAGCGTGTCGACAATATCGGTGAACCAGCGCAGCTCATCCAGGAATTTCTGGCGCAGCGTTTCCATGTCCGTATTGGTCTTCCCAAGCTCAAAGAAGTCGCGCCCGGTCTGAACCGCAACGTGCATCTTTCCGTTCCGCAGGAAGGACATATAGACCGCGCCGCCGCTCTTGTCCGCCATGGCGGTAATATATTCCATCATGTGCGGGGTGAGAATGTAGAAAGCTTCCTGCGGATTGTTTGCGCTGACGTAGAAGCGCTTGCTGAACTGCTCGTTATCCATCGCGATATTGTTCTTAATGTATTTGCGATCTTTCTTGCCGCACTCGGAGATATATACTTCGCCGGCAAGCTCCTTGCCAAAGTCGCAGGTCAGCCATTGCCCTTTAAAATAGAGAAGGCTCTGCTTTTCTGTGTGTCCGTCCTCGGGGTCGGTGAACTCTGACTCATGGCACAGCGAGATGTCGCCCAGTTCAATCTTCAGCCCGTGGTAGACTGCCTTGATATGGTCGCTGCCTTCCACGCAGTTATAGGAGAACGGAAACACCATGGGGCCGGGGCTGATTGTGCCGCCCGGGCTATATTCCACGGTGTCGCCCAGCGCCTCCTTCAGGACACCGCTGATGACATCGTCGCTGAGGAGCTGTTTGACCTTGCTGTTGTTCTTCTCCACCCGGAATCCTGCTACCACACAAACCACAAAAAAGAAAATCGCCACAGGGATCAATCCGATCCAAACGCAAAGCACCCCCACTGCACCGGAGACAGAAGTCAGGACCTTGGCAATCTTTGCTTTCGTGCGCAGGGATCGGAGCTGGGATCCCACCTCTTTGTTTGTCATCTTTTCTTCCATAATTCTCGGTTTCCTCCTCAGAACGTCATTTTTACATCTTCGCGCTTGCTTGCGTCTGCGGCGAAGAATTCCTTCGGCTGGCGCGGGCCTGCCAGCAGCTTGGCCGGGAACATGGCAATGGCCGTGTTGTAGGCGGTGACGTTGCTGTTATACAACCGCCGCGCCGCCTGCAGATGCTCTTCCGCGTCGCGGATCCCCCGCTGAAGCTCAACGAAAACATCGCTGGAGCGCAGCTCCGGATAGTTCTCCGCCACGGCAAAGATCTTTCCGCGCAGGGCGTCCATCTGCTGCTGGGCATCGTTCATCTCCGCAACGCTCATGCCGCGGCGCAGCTCGATGACCTTTGCGAACAGCTCACTTTCATGGGCCATATAGCCCTTGGCGGTGTCCAGCATTTTGACCAGCATATCGTAGCGCTTGGTCAGCGCTACCTCTATGCCGGAGAGTCCCTCCTGCACACGGATCTCTTTTTTCTTGAAGCCATTGACCGTTTTGATGCACCAGAAAACGATGACCAGAACTACGATCAGAATAACAATTACCGGATTCATAACAACTTCTTCCTTTCTCTTTTTTAATCCCGCCTCGCAAAAAAGGCTATATTTTCCCGCAGGAATCCCGCAGGTTGTCGATCAGCTTGCACACCGGGGTCAGCGAGATCGTGCCGCAGCACCGTGTTCACCACAATGATCTGCCCATCCTCCGTGACATCTGCGTAGTAATACGTGCCGTCCGCGCGGTTTTCGGATTGCAGGGTTTCTATATTGGTAAAGGGCAGCGCATCGCCCATCAGTACCGGAACCGCATCACCGTCGTCCGGGACCGGGTCGCCTCAGCCTTCATCCTAACCGAGCTGAGACTCCTCCGGCTGGTACACAAACTGCTCGCTCTCCGTGTCCCAGAACCACACTATCAGCAGCTCATTGCCGCCGTCATTGAACTTCATGGTCACATCGCTGTTGCCGTCGCCGTTCAGATCGGCGAAGTCAATGCCTTTGAAAATATCCCACACATTGTCCCCAAATGTGATCGGGTATTCCACGTAGCCAAACAGTATCTGATCTTCCAAATCGTAATAGAAGGTTGCATCCGCTTTGTGGACGCACACCAGCACCACGGTGTCCTCCCCGTCGCGGGTGATGGTGCCGCCGTCGCGTGTAATGCCCCACGTGCGCCAGTCGTTTCCAATGATTTCAATATAGCCGCTCTCTCTGCCGAACGTACCAAAAGAGTCGATGTACAACGTATTATCGTCCTCACTGCCAAACATCTCGCGGTCAATCCGGCACTTGTGGGCAATGCCCTCCTGCTCGCTATAGACATACATACAGCGGTATTCCTTCACATACTGGAGCTGACCATTTGAAATCATATCGTTATAGGCATCATACAGCTCGTAGAAGTACGTTCCATTGTTTTCCGACACACAGATATAGCCGTTATCCTCAAGATACCAATAACCCAGATATTCGTCGTAAGTGTCTTCGAGACTGGCATCGATCGAGTCGTCGAGAACGATATTCTCAAGGGTTTCCGGAGCGTTACTGCCGCAGGCCGTCAGACATAAACAGAGAACCACTGCCAGCAGAAGTGCAAGATTCTTTTTCAAAAGATTCTTCATTTTTATCATTCCTTTTCCTTGACCGTCCATCTCATAATCAGTGTAGTCAACATTTTGGATGATAACACCTTTATCAAATGCAAACATCCGATACTGCCGCAGTCCATTTTTTGTACCTTCGACACTGTCCCAATCATCTGCTGTTAACCTTCGATCTCATCGGTATAATTGAAGTATCCGGCGGTGTCAATATACAGTCTGCTGCCTTCCACTTCCACACAGCCGCCGTTTAAAGCGCCCTCCTCGTAACTGTAGACATAGATGCCGTTATCTCCCAATACATAAAGATAGCCCTCGTCTATCATGCCGTCGACGGAATAAAGCTGCCATTTGCCTTCCCCATCGATCGCTATGCAGATGTCCTCGTACATGTTATCCTCATCGCAAATCCAGATACCTTCATACGCAGAGAAATCAATACCTGGTTGATCATCAACCTCCTTGCTTTGGTAGAAGAAGGAATTGGTAGGTTGATTAACATAGCATGCTTTGTCTACACTCCACGTCCAGAGGATGGACGATTCGCTCATATCCGAATGAGAGATGTATACGTACAAATCGCTGTAGCCGTTACCGGTAAGGTCATCCGTTTCGACGGAACTGATTTGCCAGTCATTGTCGCCATCGCGGAACCTTTCCACCGGAAGATCAACGGTTTCAAACAGCGCATAATCACCATCATCGTAATAGATATAGATCTTTTCCTGGTCGTGGGTGAAACACACATCAATCAGCTTATTGTCCCAAATCATGGTGCCATAGGCCTCGATAGCATCGGGGTCACTCAATTTGTCGTCCGAGCTGCCGCAGCCGGTCAGCAAAACAAGGCTCAACAGCGCCAGCGTCAGTATGCACAATGCTTTTTTCATGTTTTTCATATCGTCCTCCATCAAATCATGTTTTACCAGGGATTCTCTAAGGTTTCACCGGTAGAGCGAAGCAAAAGCGTTTTCCCGCTTGCCACTGCCTCATCCGTCTCACCGTCATCCCAGGTGATCATAACCGTATTGCCGGACAGTTCCCATGTACCGGTCCGGGACTCGGTCGCGCCATCGTAGAAATCACACTGCAGGGTATACTCCCGGGTGAAACAGAACGAATAGGACGAGCCCGAGTAACTGTCATCCGTCAGGACATATTCCGCCAGAAGCTGTTCATCATCCAGAGCGTCCTCATGAATGTAATAGTCGTCTCCATTGGAAGCGTCAGACCAGCGTACCAGAACCTGCCCGTCTGAAACCAGATAGTACTTGTCAAACATGGATGCAGACAGCGCGATCTCCCGGCGGAATACAGACGAACCCGTGTCTCCCACAAGCTCATCGAATTCCCTGTAGGTATAGGTTCCTTCCGTACCGTACCAGGAGTAGGTCCCATCCTCATTCAAAGTCAGGACCGTCGCGTACTCCGAATCATGATCGCCTCTCAAGTACCAGTTGCCATAGTAAGACGAGGAAAGTTCCGGTTTATCCATAAAGTCGGGATAGCCCTTCACCCAGTAGGTTTCACCGGTATCCGTTACCAGCGTATCCGCGTCGCCGATCGGGATATCCACATCCCCGATCAGCGGAACGTCCAACAGTGTAAGGATCGTTCCATCGGTAGAAGCAGCTCCGGTATATCCGGTCCGATCGCCATACTGGTCATATTCTTCCCAGATTCCGTTTGCCGCATCGAGATAAATACAGATCAGTGCCGACGTGGTCGAACCGAGTCCTTCTGCCGGAGACCAGTACCCTACCAGATCATCGAGGGTGATCTCCCCATCATTGCTGACTTCCCCTCCATTGCTGCCGTTGTCTCCGCAGGCCGCCAGGCTCAGGCACATCACCAGTGCCAGCAAAAGACTTGCAAACTTTTTCATGCGTCATTCCTCACACAATCAGTAGTATACCTCGTAACTGCCGTCCCCGCTGCCCCAGTACAGCATATTATCCTCCAGATAACAATCGAATATCTCATCATCATACCAGCCGGATACCGCCTCGTACCGATTAGCGCCTGTTACGCGCAAAGTGCCGCCGTCAACCCCGTCCAAAAGACCATCGGCGTTTCTCTCATATATCGACCACATGGTGCCGCTAGAGTCGAACTCGATGCACCTTGATGCAGACGTATCGCCGTCCAGGTACCATGTGCCGCGCAGGACGGATAAGTCGACCTCATCGCCGACCGTTTCCCCCGGCACATCGCCGCTCACCTTGGTGAACGTGCCAAAGGAGTCAATGTACAGTGTATCGTCCTCGTTAAACCAGCATATGTGGGCGATGCCGTCATGCTCGTTATAGAGGTACACATAGCCGTATTCCTCCACATACTGGATGTTGCCGCTGGCAGTCAGGCTGTTATCGGCATCATGCAGCAAGAAGCGCTCGCTATTGGTGATACCCTCGACATGCTCCATGGTCAGTACGCTGTCATCCTCGCCCAACCATGTGCCCATAAGGGCGCTGTAATCATATTCGACGGAAGTATCAGTGACTAAATTTTTGATGGTGTCCGGCGCGCCTTCTTCATCACCGCCGCAGGCGGCCATGCTCAGGCACATAATCAGTGCCAACAAAAGTGCTGCATACTTTTTCCATCTTTTCATGTTCGTTTTCTCCTCTCATTTCATTCAGATATTTGGGGAATTGTGCTCCTGCTCTGCCATGGACAGTATTTCGTCGTGGCTCAGTTCCACATTGCCGAAGCGGACAAAAATACCGTTGGTCACGGCACTGTTCCACACCTGCGGGTCGGATAGCGGCCGGAAACGGATTTTGTCAAGGTAGGGCTTCATATCCAGCAGCAGACAGGCCCCGGACACGAAATCTACCTGCAGGACATATCCGTCCATTGCCTTGACCGCTACAATATATTTTCTTTCCACATAAGTCCTCCTTCCTGAATTGCGCTTTAACAGCGACTGTTCATTCACACAGTAGATTTTCGGGCTTTTCATAAGCTTTCGGACAGGAATCAGAATCTGTATGGTGAAAGGCCTCAGCATGGATGCAGAAGCCTCATTAACCGCGTGCCGCCTCGTTGATATATCGGATGAAGCCTGCCATATGTTCGTCCGCCTCATGTTCATATTCGGAGGAAAGCGGAATGTAAAAATAGGAGTCATCCACATCGGTCTGTCCGACCGTATCAATACTCTGTCCATCATCCCAAGTCACATCTACCAGCACGGGCTCACTGCCATCGCAGGGATAAATCACATTCCATGCGTGGCTGCTTTCTTCCGTTTCGTTGCCCCGCACCCATGCGCAGTTAATGCCGGCATATTGGCAGATCAGCGCAAAAGCTCTGGCATATCCGGCACAGACAGCGGTGTGCTGATTTTCACCAAGCACGTTGTATGCTTCCTGTAAACCGTCGTATGTTGTCATGCCTGTCAGAAGTTCCGGATTGTAGCCCCTGGGGTCGTAGGTTACCTTACACGCTACATAGTCGTGTATTTTTCGTGCGTACTCCCTTTCTTCGTCATAGTCTGAAAAGCCACCTTTGGGAGGGGGATTGTTCACAACATAGCGCAATGCTTCCAGTCTGGCTTCCAGATCAAACTCAGGCGCATCATACACAAGCTTGACCTTGCCGTATACGCTGTCAGGATCGCCGTCATCCTTAGTGTACATATCCCAGATTTTGTACGAGCTGAACAGGTAGTAGGACATTGCTGCATCACACGCCTGCTCCAGCGCAGCCTGACTCAAACCATATGACAAATCCCAAGATAGCCGACACTCAAATTCGGTTCTGCCGTAGAGTAAGTTCCACAGCGCGTATTCAGATACCTGTTCCTGGGTTTCCAGAAACGGTATGTCCTCATACTTCTTTTCCCGCAGTTTTAAAACATCCGGCACAAGAGTCGGGACATCTTCAACCGTTAAATCGGTGACGGTCTGTTTGTTGGCAGAGCCTGATTCGCAATGCTTATCGGGTAAACTATTCCCATGGTCGTTTCCGACGGTGCAAGCGGAAAGGCTCATGCTTATAATCAGAATCAGAAGAATGATCAGGATTCTATTGCCGCCAATTTGTGTTCGCTCCACTGTTTTCCCTCCTTTAAAAACAAAAAATCCACCGTACAAACATTGTACGGTGGATTTTAAGAAGTGAACATTAACCAAAGGTTAGGTCTTTTGCGAGACAGCGCGGCAAGCTGCTTTCTCTTGGTTCGGGTGTCGCCCTCAATATGAAGTTTAGAGTAGATCTGATTCACATACTGCTTGACGCTGCCCTCAGAGAGAAACAGCCTTTCCGCAATCTCGCGGTTGGAAAGCCGCTGTGCCATCAGATTTACAATTTCAAATTCCCGCTGTGTCAGCGCATCGAACGCGACCGGGCGGGTGTTTTCCGCTTTTCGCGCTTTTGCCGCTTCGCCCAGTTCGATGATCTTCACGATCAAGTCACTCTTGATTTCCCGTGCCAGCATCGGCTGCAAGCGGTCGTAGTTCTCCACAAACGGCATCACAAAACCGTCCGGTGCGGCATCGGAAAGCGCCCTTGAGAGCCACGCGTGCGCTTCCTCAGATTTTCCCAGCATCTCATAAGCCGCCGCGGTCTGAATGCGGATATGCAGCGCGACCAGCGCATAGTGCATTGCTTCGCACACGGCCAGCTGCCCCTCGCAGCGGCCAATGACCTTGGCGTAAGCGCCCTGCGCAAGATACACCTGATTTTCGATCATCTCCATCATGGGCTTGCCCGGTGCAAGGAAATTGATTGTGGAAAGCTGATGCTCGGCAAAAACGGCAGGGATTCGTTCCGTCTCGCCCAGCAGGGCGTGATAGTAGGCGCTGGTGGCAGACCATATATTGATCCATGCGGCGTCGTGATGACGCAGCAGCTCTGCGCGGCGTTCCTCAAAGGAATAGCGCTGCTCTATATCCATATGCAGAGAGAGCCGCCGCGCCAGAAAATCACAGCACAGGGCCATGTTCACCTGCCCGTTGCCCTCGATCTGCGCATAGGCGTGTTCCAGCTCGATGTACGCGTCCGTGAAACGGCCCTGCATGAACGCCGCCTCCGCCCGCATGATGGTTTCCGCGCCCTGTCCGTGGTTGCCCGTGACCTTATAGTAATGGGGCATACACTCATCCATCTCGGCAAGCTCGCTTTGCAGCTCCCCCGGCGCACGATAGAACATCATCAGAACGGACGGCGAGCCGAAGGTCCAGCCGCCGCTGTTCTGGATACTGATGGCAAGGCGGGACATCTGGCTGCTGGCGCTGCGGTGCAGGCGGCTCATGGCGCTGATGTCGTTGTAGCAGAGGAAGCTCATAATGAGGTCGCACTCGCCCAGCAGGTTGCCGCGTTCTTCTTCGGGAAGCGCCGTATGCTCCTCAAGAGAAGCCAGCAGGAGTGCCTTCAACTCCATCATTTTCGGAATCTGCCGCCATGTGAACATACGGCGCATCAGCACCAGAATCGCCGAAGGATGCGCTTTCAGCACGGCAGCAGGGCACGCTTCCATATCGGAGAGCACGACCTGCGGATCAAGCGAGGAGAGCAGAATACCCGCGTCTTTTTGTATGACGCGCAGCAGGGCGTCGTAATTTCCGCTCTGACGGTTCACTGTTATGGCGTGCAGATACTGGCTGTGGTTTTCGTACCACAAGCCAAAGCGTTCCAGATAGAACGACTGTTTTTCCTTTTCCAGCATCCGGAATCTGCGCTCGGCACATTCCTTCATCATGTGGTGGAAGCGGAACGTCACGCCGTCCGGCAGACATTTGACAAATGCGTTTTGTTCCGTCAATACGGCAAGCAGCTTTTCTGCATCGGCATCCCCTGTGACGAAGCCCGCCATTTCCATGGTAAACTCATCGGCAAGCCCCATGACTGCCAGAAACTCCTGCTGCTTCTCAGGGAGCGGGTCGATCATGGCAGCGGTGAAGGTGGCGTAAATATCGGAGTTGTGGTCGGGCAGGGCGCCGCGCTCGGAAAGCGCCCGAAGATTCAGATAGACAGCAGAAAACCAGCCCTCGCTGGAATAAAGCAGGGCTTCAACCTGCGCGTCGGAGAGACTGGTTCCGCAGCGGTGGGCGTAAATGGCAAGCTCTGTGTGGTTGAGGCGGAGCTGCTCCGTGCCGATCTGATATACCCTGTTCCCCAGCCGCACCGCCTCCGCAGCAGCCAGAAAGCGATCCCGGCTGGCAACAATCAGATGCACATTCGCAGGCAGACGGTTTGCCAGCATACAAAGGAACGTGGAGACGCGCCGATCCGTCAGGAGATGAAAATCGTCCACGAAGATATAGCAGGATGTTTCTCCCGCCAGCTCATGGCAGAGATCATCTACCAGCAGTCCGCCACCGGCGGCATCCGTGGGGCAGGTATAGTCCCGCAGAAAGTCAAAGCCTGCCCGAGCAAAAGCGTCCTGCACGCTTTTCCAGAGGATCGCAATGTTATCGGAATATACGCTGATGCGAATGATATGTAACGCTTCTGCTTTGGCACGCTCGGCCAGATACCAGTTCACCGCCGTAGTCTTTCCATAGCCCATGGGCGCAACAATGGCGGTCATGGTGCAGCGAGAGATGGGCCGCAGACTCTCCTGCAATCGCTCGGATATGTAAATTGTATTCAGATTCCATTTTGATTTTGGCATGACGTTCACCTCCGGCTCATTCTATTTGTATCCGCCTTACGCGGATCAGACGGCTTTTTCGCATCCTCCGGAATTGCCCAAGACCTCCCGAAACGGGATGCACCGGAAATACGTCCTTCGGCGCAGTACTGGTTGACCCGCCGCTCCGACACTCTCCAGCGGTAGGATGCTTCCCGCATGGAGATATAGCCTCTGATCCCGTCCATATCGAACCTCCGTGAGGATATAATCTAACAGGATACATTGTATATAATATACGAATAACCGCTATTTTTCAAGAATTTGAAATAAATTGTTCTTGAACTTTTTCTTATGGGTTTGGAAAAATGCAGGGTGTTCACCGTAGTAGTAGTAAGAAAAGAGATATCGCAGCAAGCATAGGGAGTGTAGCCACACCCCCGAAAATGCCCCTGCCGGGGCATTGCTTGTTGGAATAATCCCAAGCCCTTATGGGAAACGGGAAGGACGGTGAACGAATGGCAAACCGAAAGCGGAACATTGTGCTGCGTGTCCCTGTGACCGCAGAGGAACGGGCATTGATCGAGAAGAAAATGCAGCAGATGGGGACGCGCTGCTTCTCCGTCTATGCTCGTAAAATGCTGATTGACGGCTATGTGATAAAGCTGGATTATTGTGACCTAAAAGCACCTACCTGCGAGATGCGCCGGATTGCGGTCAGTCTGCCCGGTTCATACGGACACTCGGCATATACACAAAACCGATATTTCCAGTGCGGACGGTAGAAGTGGCAGGTGTTACAGTTCTCATGCTCAGTGCAGCCGTTCTCGTACCGGTCAAATCCGGGCTTGCCCTGCATAAGCATTTCAAATGCGCGGTTTTTACCGCTCATAAAGTACATTCCGGCTGCGCCTCCTTTCTGGATTTGGGCAGAAAAAACGCCGCAGACTTCTTTCAAAATCTGCGGCGCTGGGGTATGCGAAAAGGGCTGCTGCCTTGCGGTAACATCCCTTTTGTCGCTTGGTTATTCAATTTTTGAGCTAACCTGTTTGCCCACTGCCCCTAAAAGCGTTGATTTTATTGGATTCTTGCTTGTTTTCTTATGTCAACGCTCTTAATACGGACGCTTTTTGTACTGATTTTATACCTGTTCCGCTTCTTCCGCCTGAACTTCCTGCTTCTCCTCATCGGTTCTCGTTACGTCCTTAATCCACTTTCCGGAAAGGATACGGAAGATACAAGCGATCGATTTGAAAATATCACCCGAACGCAGGCATAAGTACACCAGCCAAACCGGCCAGTCAAGTACCAGTCCGGCTAACCATCCCAGCGGCACCGAGAAAAACCACATAGATGTGACATCGAAAAACAGCACATACTTGCTGTCTCCACCGCCGCGCAGAGTGCCAAACATATTGATAGTGGAAATTGCCTGGAATACAACCAAAATACACATCATGTCCATAATGGAGTAGGCAATGACGCGGGTTTCCTCTGTGACCTTGTAAAAATCGATTACCGGTCCGCGAATCGCAAACATCACCAGTGACGACAACAGGCCAAAGGCAATGCTGATGACAAACAGCGTCAACGACTGATTGCGCGCCCTTTTGTATTTTCCTTCACCAATGGTATTTCCTGCCATAACGCCTGCTGCCTGACCAACGCCCTGATTGATGACCGAAGTGCATTGGAACACTACCTGGCAGATGCTGTTTGCCGCAACAAAATTAGAGCCCATATGTCCCATGATAACCGACAGCATCGTACTGCCAATCGACCAAAGCATTTCGTTGCACAGTACCGGCGCGCCATAGCGCATATAAATTGCAAGAATTTCCCGGTCGATTTTCTGGAAAATATCCTGCACTTGAAAGCCAATTTTCTTATCAATGCGGAAGACATATACCACAATAATCATACACTCTACCACGCGGGCAATCAGTGTGGCAATCGCCGCGCCGACAATTCCCATCTGCGGGAAGCCGAAATGGCCGAAAATCAAGCAGTAGTTAAAGAATACGTTGACAAAGAAGGAGATGATATACATATACAACGTGATTTTTACGGTCCCCACTGTCCGCAGAATGCTCATGGAAGTCATCGTAAAACCGCTGACCAGATAAGTAAATGCAATAATCCGCAAGTACTGGGCGCCTGCCTCAATTACTTCTGGCTCTTTTGTATAAAAACTCATCAGAATATCCGGAATTGTCAGCGCCAAAATGGTAAAAATGGCTGCCAGCGTCATTGAAATTTTATAGGCCATACTCATGACCTTGCGGATGGAAGCCGAATCCTTCCGACCCCAATATTGGCTGGTCAGTACCCCTGCCCCTGCGGTCAGCCCCAAGTTCATAATCTGATAAATGAACCCGATCTGATTTCCAAGCGAGGAACCGCTCATAGCCACCTCGCCCAACTGGCCCAGCATGACCGTATCCAGCAGGCTAACGCCTACGTTAATCAGATTTTGCAATGCCAGCGGAATTGCGATTGCCGCCATTTTTTGATAAAACGATTTCTCTTTTACCCAAAAACTCACAAAATCTCCTCCTTTTTCGATATTTACCCATCTCTTATGTAGCTTTTAGTTGTTTTGTCATTTTATAACATTATAATATGAGTTGATAGTTTATGCAATACTCTGATTTGTCAAAAACAAAATTTGTGTAAAATATTTTTTTATATCAAAAGAAATCAACAAAATCTTTTTATCTGAATAAAAAGCTCTTGATTTTTTTTCTTTTTTGTGTATAATAAATAGAGCAATGCCGGTATGATGGAATTGGCAGACGTGCTGGACTCAAAATCCAGTGGTAGCGATACCGTGTCGGTTCGACCCCGACTACCGGCACCATTATTGAAAGAAGTCGATTATTGTAAAACAATCGACTTCTTTTGCTTTATATTGTGCAAATCTGGTAGAAAGGCCATAAAGCTTACCGTTTTATGGGAAAAGGATAAATAAAATGATCGAACTGGTGCCGTATTCTTCTGAGTTTAAAAATGACACAATTAAAAATATACTAGATTTTTATAATTTTCACTCTCTTTTATTAAATAAAAAGTCGAATGATCAAAAAGCAAATGATATGAAAGCGGAAAAAACTTTAGAAAACTGGCTGCAAAATTCCCATGAATGATACATAATTCAATATAAAGAAATTGTTGTAGGCTTTCTGCACATCGGGTATCGCGGTGGAAATGTGGCATGGATTGAGGACATTTATGTGGATAAAGTTTATCGGAACAAAGGGATCGCCACTCAATCCATTCATATTGCTGAGGAGATCATAAAATCTCACGAAGGATATACCTCTGTTTGCTTCGATGTTGTTCCGCAAAATGCTGCGGCATTAAACCTGTACTATAAATTAGGTTATCATAATTTAAGTTTGATAACCATTCGAAAAGAACTGTATGAAAATAATAGAGATCGAACCGAGAAATTTATGGGATTGGATTTTAAATACTAATTTTAGCAAATAACCCGGATATCTTTTTACCAACATTTCTATACTATTTTTTTACAGATCAATCCACTACATCTATTTTTACACTGTGTCCGATAACCTTTGAAAAGGAGGCCTTTTCATGTCTCGTATCGCCGAATTTGCTATTCTTCCCTGTGCATCCCAACCAGATTATGCGAAACCTATGAACTACAGCGATATGGCTGTATCTGCACAGATGACAATTTGCTGAATTTGTGAGCCGAAGCGCTTGACTCATTTCCCACTTACTGGCTGCTTGGCTCGTCCTGTCATGGGGTTATCCAGATATGACATCACCTTAATCTCATCACAAACAATCCGTCATTTTAACCGGATCGTAGCGAACGATCCTTTTTTCCCAAATCCCCATCTTTACAAGAACTCTATCGCTGTCTGCAGCGTGCGGCGGATGAAAAGAAATTTGTAATCTATTACGGTGTTTGACCGGTACGCCTCAACAGAATTTTTTAGGACAGAAGAACAAAAACGGCCGCCTATTTTGCGGCCGTTTTTCCGTATCCTTTTTATATGATGGGGGCTGATTCATTATCTGCACTCACTCCGGTGGATGAATCCTTACAATTACTCTCTATCAAGCGTGCCAAAAAGCTTTTCTTTGTCAGCCCCATAAATTCACTCTTTTATGTATGTTTCCAACTGCCATTTTTTTATTTTTTCAATAAATTCTACCTATGCTTTTCCGCTTTCCACCAAATATTGCCGACTAAAAACAACATTACTATTCTGTAATAAGCGCGGAAACAACTGCTTATCCAATGAAAAATAAATCAGTAATGAAAACGCTATCCTAATAAGTCCATTCTTCCGCTTATATCCTTCCCAGAAGTTTTTACTTTTCTGAGGATACCCATGTTTTTACGAAAACAAAAAATCTCTGCGGAACTTTCCGCAGAGATTTTTGCAGCACATAATTTGTGAAAATATCGATTAACCTTTTACAGCACCGATCGTCAAACCTTTTACAAAGTACTTCTGAACGAACGGATAGAGCAGCAGGATCGGACCAGTGGTGATACAGGTCATTGCCATCTTCATGGACTGCTGCGGCAGGTTCGCAGATTCCTCGTTCAACAGGTTTACTTTACCCATGGATACCAGTTCCTGCAACGCCTGGATACTGGACAGCATCTCATGCAGGAAGTATTGCAGGTTCTTCATGTTGTTCTTGTTCATGAACAACATACAGTTGTACCAGTCGTTCCAGAAAGTCAGCGCTGCGAACAGGCTCAAGGTTGCGATCAAAGGCTTCGCCAGTGGAATAACCAGTTTCCAATAAATGGTGAAGTCGTTGGCACCGTCAACTTTCGCAGACTCGATAATCTCGAAAGGAATACCGCCCTTCATAAAGTTCTTCGCCAAAATCATCTGCCAAACGGAGAACAGCATCGGCACAACCAGCGCCAGATAGTTGTTCTTAAAGCCCAGATAACGGGTACACATCAGATACCACGGAACCAGACCACCGTTGAACAAAGTCGTGAAGTAGAAGAAGAAGGAGAAGCCGTTTCTCCACGGAAAGTCTTTTCTGTGCAGAACGTAACCGGTCATAGTAGACATCAGCACGGAAAGGACAGTACCAACAATGGTAGCGATAATGGTGTTACGATAGGCAAAACCGATTCTTTCCGGATTTTCCAAACAGGTTTTGTACGCTTCCAGCGTCCATTCACCCGGCCAGAAAGAGTAACCGTTGCGCATAATGTTCGCTTCCGAAGTGAAGGAGTTCATAACAACCAGCAAAAACGGAAGGAAGCAAAGCATGCCCCAGATGAAAACCAGCACATAACCCAGCAGTTTAAATGCGGCCAAGTCCGCCTGGAAAATTTTATTCTTTCTCTTCATGCGATTAACTCTCCTTTCTGCAAATTTCGATTAGAACAGAGTGTAATCCGGCTCAATGATCTTAACAATCTTGTTAACAATCAAAATTGTGATGAAGCACAAGCAGGACTGATACAAACCTGCAGCCGAAGACATACCGTAGTCATTTGTTTGCATCAAGGAACGATAAATGAAAGTATCCAAAATGTCAGCAGCTTTCAGGATAACCGCGTTGTTACCAACCAACTGATAGAACAAACCGAAGTCGCCGCGGAAAATCTGACCAACAGCCAGCAATCCCATGATAACCATGGTCGGAATCAGGCTGGGCAGGGTGATATGGCGGATTCTCTGCCAGATGTTTGCACCGTCGATAGAAGCGGCTTCGTACATGCCCTGGTCGATACCGGCAACCGCAGCCAGATAAACGATACAGTCATAACCAACCATCTTCCACATCTTAAAGAAGACAAGCAAGACCGGCCACCCGTCGGGGCTGGCATAGAAGTTGATTCTCTCTGCGCCGAAGAATTCGATGATATGGTTGAAGATACCATATTCAAATCCAAAAATCGCCTGGAAAATCGCCTGTACCACTACCCACGAAATGAAGTAAGGCAGGAACATAAAGGACTGGAAGATCTTTTTGAACACCTTGTTGGTCAGCTCATTGATCATGATTGCAAATGCAACCGCCAAAAGCATTCCCAGGAAAATAAACACGATGTTATAAAGCAAGGTGTTTCTGGTCAACGGCCAGAGTTTGTTGGATACGATGAGGAACTTAAAGTTGTCGAATCCGACCCACGGGCTTCCGTAAATACCATCGACATAGTTGTACTTTTTAAACGCAAGTACGATACCAGTCATGGGTATGTAGGAGAAGATGATAACGTAGGTCAATGCAGGCAGCAACATGGCCAGCAGGATTTTGCAATCCCAAGCACGTTTTAAAAAGCGTTTGAAGTTCGACGGCTTCTGCCACTTTACTTCAGCGGCCTGCGGAGCTTCCCTTTCTACAGTTTGCGCTGTGTTTGCCATTGTGTAACCTCCCCGAAATAGAAATGAACCGGAAATCCCGAAAGGATGCCCGCGCACGCTTTGTCTATTTTAACCAAGCGGATGCCGTTTCACGGGCTATTATGTAGAGATTTCGATTGCATAAGTAAATTATACTTGCTTTTTTACATCAAAAATCTTAAAATAGTTGTGATTTCATTAAAGATTTTGTCATTTATCTATGACAAAATACACAAAATAAGGTTGTTAAAATTATCGTTTCCAGTAAAAAGGGAGAAAAATATGTTAAAAATTTTAATTGTTGATGACGAAGCGCCAACCAGAATGCGAATCATCAAGGGGATTGACTGGGAAGAATTTAATATTTCGCAGATCATTCAGGCAGAAGATGGGGAGGAAGCGCTGCATTTGTGCGATACTTTTATCCCGGATATCCTTTTGACCGATGTGCGTATGCCCAAAACCGATGGCATTGAACTGGCGACCCGCTTGACGCAGCGGTTTCCGGGCATCAAAACCATTTTTGTCAGCGGATATACAGATAAGGAGTATTTTAAAAGCGCCATCCGTCTGGGTGCAGTGAGTTATATTGAAAAACCGGTAGATTTAGGGGAACTCAAGGATGTGTTGGCCGAAACGGTCAGCGCTTTGAACAACGACCGGTCTACCGCACATAAGATCAAGGCATTTGAGCAAAGCCGCAATCTGCAAAAACTGATGGAAGTTGCAGGCGAGCTGTGCCAGCCCAGCTTTTATAATGAACAGCTGCTGGAAGAATTGGTGCCGGAAATTCGCAGTGCCTCTTTGTTTGTCACCGTCGTAGCCAAAATTGCCTTTTCCTCCGGCAGTTCTGATTTGAGCTCTTTTATTCCCTTTATGTTTCAAAGCATCTATGAAATCAGCGATGTGTACGATGCGCCCAGCCTTTCTCCTTTGTGTACCTGTAAAGGCAACCATATTATCATCCATCTGGCTGGACAGTCCACCGGCTCGAATTTTACCGATTATAAAATGATTGATCAATACTGTAATTTTGTGGTTGATAAGCTGTCCGGTTCCGGAATCAATTCAGTAGTCGCCGTTGGATCGGTGGTCAGCAGCTGGAAAGAGCTGGCTCGTTCTTACGAAACGGCAGTGGTCGCAGTACAGCAATCTTTTTATCAGGAAAGCGACAGCGTCTGCTACTATAAAAAAACCGGTGCCAGCACCTATCAGTTCACACCCGAGCAGGTGGAAATTTTTTCTCAAACGCTCAAAAAGCAAAACCGCAACCATGCTCTTTTGTATATCCATAACCTTACCGGCGAAATCAAACAGTTTCAAAACACCCTAGTCATCAACGTGCTGCGCCATTATTACGCCTTAATTTGCGAACTGATGCGCTTGGCACAGGACGAACAGATCACCCTGTACGAAAAAATCGGGAAGGAACAGGATGTGTGGGTCCACATTCAGAATTTCTCCTTCATCACGCAGCTGGAAGATTTTCTCGTTCAGGGGATCAATCAGTATTACGATTCGCTCAACGAAGGAAAATACGGCAACGCAACCGTGGATCGGATCGTCAAATTCATTAAGAACAATTACGCAAATCCGGACCTGTCCATTACTGCCATCAGCGAATATACCAATCTCTCTCCCACTTATATCTGCCATCTGTTTAAGGATACGACCAAAATGACCATCAACAATTTTATCCTGAATTATCGGATGCAAAAAGCACAACAGCTTTTAAGAGACCCGGTCTGCAAAGTCAAGGACGTAGGCTTTCTGGTGGGGTACCGCAATGGGAACTACTTTTCTTATCAGTTTAAAAAATTCACGGGTCTTTCCCCGTCCCAGTTCCGGGAGAAAACAATATGAGATGGATCAAACGCCTGTTTCACTACTGCCGGAACCGCTTTCGCTACTCCAATTTTTTCACAAAGATGGTAGCGTTATTTTTGGTGGCTGCTTTTCTGCCGCTATTTGTCTGTTCGGCCTTTCTGGTAACCGACACCATCCGGGTTTCCGGCAAAAACACCGCCGCCTCCATCCGCAACAACTTTCAGCAGACTTATACCTCTCTGGAAAACCGTCTGACACAGGTGAAAAAATGCGCCGACCTGCTTTTGAACGACGCAGGTATCAACGATTTTCTGCGCAACGGCAAAAATGAAACGACTTTTTGGGAGCAGCGCACTTTCAAGACCGACATGGATAATACCATTTCCTTTATTGAAAATGCCCAGAATATCAAACGGCTGCGGGTTTATGTTGATCCTGCCTATTTCTATATTCTGGACTCCTATCATTACTGCAGCATGAACCTGTTAAGCGGCCAGTCTTGGTTTACTCCTCTGCGCCTGGCAAAAGGCCGGTCCATCTGGCTTTCCTCTCAGGAAAACGACCTTCTGGATCAGGCACAGAACATTTTGTCCGGCCACGACACCCTATCTTATATGGTAAAGGGCGTCGATCTGACTGATATGGACCGGACCGCCGTAATCTATCAGCTGGATTTTTCCAAAACGGAAGTGGAAGAACAGTTGCGCAGTTCGTTGGTGCTGGACGGAAGCTGTGCTTTTATCACAGATCAAAATGACCGGGTGATCGCCCACGCGTCTCTTGGTGAAAGGAATATCCAGCTTGATGCACTGTCGGACTACGCCGACCAGGATACCATTTCGTTTGACGGTGTCCGTTATCGGATCAGCTGCGCTGATTTCGAAGTGGCCCCTTGGCGGTTGGTTACCCTGGTGCCGGATGAAAGCCTCTTTTCTTATTCCGATTTGGATCAGATTCTGCTGTTTATCCTGCTGGCCTTTATCGCCGGAACTGTAATTTTCACCTCCACCCTGCGATTTTCTAAAAGAGTCACTCACAAAATCCGTTCGGTCGTTGACGGAATGGAGGCAGTGCGCAGCGGTGAATTTGTGAATCTTCCGGTCACCGGAACACATGATGAAATCGACGATTTGATCGACCATTATAACTATATGGTGGATGAGTTGGAGTTGCTGGTCGAGGCAAAATATCTTTCCGGTGTGGAATTGAAAGCGGCGCAGCTACGAGCCCTGCAAGCACAGATCAACCCCCATTTTCTCTATAATACGCTGGAAATGATTAACAGTTATGCTTTTTTGGAGGATCCTCAAAAAGTAGAGCAGCTGGTCAGCGCCCTTTCGCGCTTTTATAAATTGAGCCTCAACCATGGCAAAGATGTCTATCAGCTATGGCAGGAACTGAAGCTGGTGGAGGCCTATTTTGAGATTCAGAAAATCCGCTATCCTGGCTGTCTCTCCTTAAAAATTGACGTTCCTTCCTCCATGATGCAGTATGCCATTCCTAATATTACCCTGCAGCCGCTGATTGAAAACAGTATCTCGCACGGCATTATGAGCCGGACGGATAAACACGGAAGCATTACCATTGTCGGCCGCGTGCTGGAAAACACCATCCAGCTGCAAGTCATAGATGACGGTGTCGGTATGACGGCGCAGACAGTTGAACAGCTCAATGCGGGAAAACCGCCGGAGGATGTGGAAAGTTCCGGCAGCCGCTATGGTATTTACAATATCAATGAGCGGATTCAAAACTATTATGGATGCGATTATCATTTACATTTTGAGAGTGTTCAGGGCAAAGGCACTACCGTAACCATCACTTTGCCGCCCATGTAGGCGAAAAAAAAAGGCCGGGCTGGATTCCGGCCTTTTTTGCTGCGAAAAAACAGAACAAAAAGGACATGGCCGCTTTCCGCGGCCCATGTCCGTAAAATCTTGGTGTGTGGGCGGTCCTAGCCCATATCCACAAAATTTTACTTCTTTTACGGTCGCTCTCGTCTGTATTTCCAGCAGTAGTCATCATTCCCCGCACCATTATGCCGGATGGACCATTGGCAGGCGTTTCTCACAATTGGCACCAGCTGGGCGCCTTTTTCTGTCAAACAATACTCCACCCGGGGCGGCACCTCGTTGTAAGCGCGCCGATCAATGATTTGTGCATGCTACAATGCCTTCAGCGCATTGGTCAAAGCCATATCGGAAATATGAGCCATTCTCTGCTTCAGTTCACTATATCGAACCGGTTTGCATTCAGAAAGGGCACAGATCAGCATAAGGTTCCATTTTCCGTCCATAAAATCAAACAACTTTTCCACATGGCAACGTGTATCTTCCATTTTTTTGGTACATAAGTCTTCTTCTCTTCCCGCGCGCTCCCCGCAAACCATCCATGACTGCCTTCTTCCATCTTGCAGCCTTATTTTGCCGCCGGATTGCACTTTGCGATTTTCGCAGGGCACACCCCGCCGTCCGGACTTTTGCTCTTGTTAAAACCAATTTACCATAAAAAGCTAATAATTGTTCCGCTTCCTTTGCTCCATACAAATTGAGTATCTCAATACTTTTTGAGTCACTTCACAAACAGAGCCCCGATCATTGTAATAAAGACATGCTTTTGTATCAATTAAAAATGAGGTGAAAACATGAAGCTTGCCATTATTTATCATTCTGAAACCGGAAACACCAAAAAAGCCGCCGAATTTGTTCTCAAAGGAATGCAGCGGGTAGAAGGAATAGAAGCAAAGGCCTTTTCCATCGACGCTGTGGACGAAGCATATGTGAAAGAGGCCAAAGGCGTTGTCTTCGGCGCTCCCACCTATTATGCCGATACCCCCTGGAAGATGCTGTAAAAAAACAGAGAGGAATTTTCCCCTCTGTCTTTTTTTATCTATATTCCTCAAAAACGGCTTAAATGCTGAACAACAAATCCCCATAGGTCGGGAACGGCCAATAGCTTTCCGCCGTGTTGAGCTCTAATTCGTCCGCCACGGCGCGCAGTTCCTGCATCGCAGCAAAAACCGTATCGTGATAATAAGCGGCACAGCAACCGATCTCTTCAAAATCTTTCGCACCCAACAACGCTTCATCCAGTGTATTGGCTTTACCGAACAAAGAAGCACCGAGCGAGGACAGCTTTTCAATCAAAGCCTCCTCCATTTCGCAGGAGGCGGCCGGGCAGGCCGTTTTTTTGGCAATCACCGTTTCGCTGAGTTCCTTGGCATAAGCGCTTACCGCAGGCAAAATCTGTTTACGGGTCAGCTCCAGCATGGTCAGCGCCTCAATCCCGATTACCTTGCAGTATCCCTCCATTTTGATTTCGTAGCGGGAATGAACCTCTATTTCGGTAAAAATACGGTGCTTTTGAAATAATTTTACATTTTTTTCATCCGTCAAATGCGCCAGCGCATCCGGAGCGGATTTCAGATTTAACAGGCCTCTTTGCCCTGCTTCCTTCTGCCAGGCGTCGGCATATCCGTCCCCGTTAAAAATAATCCGTTTATGTTCTTTCAGCGTTTTCTGCAGCAGCGTGTGAACCGCTCCCTCCAGATCTTTTGCCTCCTCCAGTTCACTGGCAAATTCATCCAGCGCCTCCGCTACGATGGTGTTGAGCACTGTATTGGGTTCGGATACCGGCTGGGCGGAACCCAGCATACGGAATTCAAATTTATTTCCGGTAAAAGCAAAAGGAGAAGTTCGGTTGCGGTCGGTAGTGTCTTTTGCCAAGCGGGGCAACACATGGGCATACCGCAGCAGGCCGGAATCGGTTTTTTCATAGGATTTGTTGTTTTCAATCGCGTCCAGCACCGCCATCAATTCATCGCCCAGATACATGGAAACAATGGCGGGCGGAGCCTCGTTGGCACCCAGACGATGGTCGTTGGCAGCGCTGGCTACCGAAATGCGCAAAAGATCCTGATGCTCGTCGACCGCTTTGATCACCGCGCACAAAAACAGCAGGAACATGGTATTCCGGTTTGGTTCGTCGGTAGGGTCGAGGAGGTTGATCCCTGTATTGGTGGTAATTGACCAGTTGTTGTGCTTGCCGGAGCCGTTGATTCCTGCAAAAGGCTTTTCATGCAGCAGGCAGACCAGCCCGTGGCGCTCCGCTACCTTTTTCATCATCTCCATAGTCAGCTGGTTCTGATCTGCCGCAATATTGCTGGTGGTATAAACAGGCGCCAATTCATGCTGGCCGGGTGCAACTTCTTTGTGCTCCGTTTTGGCGGAGATGCCCAGCTTCCACAGCTCATCGTCCAGTTCCTCCATAAACGCCTTAACGCGGGGATTAATCGCACCGAAATAATGATCGTCCAGCTCCTGACCCTTCGGCGGTTTCGCGCCGAACAAAGTGCGCCCGGTAAAGCGCAGATCTTTTCTTTTTTCATACAGATCTTGGTCTATCAGGAAATATTCCTGTTCACAGCCGATGCTGGTCAGTACGCGGGTCACATCTGTATGGCCAAACAGTTTTAAAATCCGCAGAGCCTGCTTGTTAATCGCCTCCATCGACCGCAACAGCGGAGTTTTTTCGTCCAGAGCCTCGCCGGTGTAAGCGGAAAACGCAGTGGGGATACACAAAGTATTATCTTTGATAAAGGCATAAGAGGTGGGATCCCAAGCGGTATAGCCACGGGCCTCAAACGTAGCGCGCAGCCCGCCGGAAGGGAAGCTGGAAGCGTCCGGCTCGCCCTTGACCAGCTCTTTGCCGGAAAACTCCATAATAACCCGACCGTCGCTGGTCGGGGAAATGAAACTGTCGTGCTTTTCCGCCGTTACGCCGGTCATCGGCTGGAACCAATGGGTAAAGTGGGTCGCGCCTTTTTCAATCGCCCAGTCCTTCATCGCGTTGGCCACCACATTGGCCACTGACGGATCCAAGCTGCGTCCCTGCGCGATAGTACGGTTGAGCGCTTTGTAGGTTTCTTTGGGCAGACGCTGCTGCATCACTGCGTCTCCAAATACCAGGCTGCCAAACATTTCGGGGATCTCTTTCATCATCATTACCTCCTGATTGCAGACCAATATGGTTTTTCATGATGGAAAACAAAAGCAGCAAAGGGCAATCCTCCTGCCGCTTCTTTTATGGCAAACCCCTTTGCGAACTGCCAACCAAACACTTTGCCCCGGCGGCTGGTCTGTTTTTTGCAAGGCCATAAAAAAGAGGCACCATGGACTTTTCATCCACAGCGCCTTTGCCGTTTTCCGATGTCCGCATTATAATCCCGGACGAATGTGTTTGTCAACCCGATGGGGAAAATTTGTTTTTTTTCATAAAAATTCGTCTTTTACAGATATTTTTTTTTGCTTTTCTCCGCCTTTCATTCACCGAAAAAATTTTGTATACAATCTACCGATTTTTTCTTGACATCCAAAAAGCCATTCTCTATAATAGTAGCGTTGAATGACGGTGTTCATGAAAACGGCAGCATTGGGACGCCGCTTTTCTGGGCACCTTCACTCTTTTTACGGGGGTTTTAAGCCCGACCGCGATCTTTCGCCGCACACCGGCAGAACGGAGAAACTTTTATGTTAACAGCAATCGTTGGTATCAACTGGGGAGACGAGGGCAAAGGCCGTATGGTGGACCTCCTCTCAGAAAATTACGATATTGTCGCTCGTTATCAAGGCGGCAACAACGCCGGTCACACCGTGCAGAACCATTTGGGCAAGTTCATTCTGAACCTGCTCCCCTCCGGAATCCTCCGTCCGAATGTCGTCAATGTCATGGGTCCTGGCATGGTCATTGATCTGCAGCATTTATGCGGCGAAATCGACCGGCTGCGTCAGGCGGGCATTTCCATTACGCCGGATAACCTGAAAATCAGCGACCGGGCCATTATCTGCCTGCCTTATCACGTGCAGCAGGACGGACTGGAGGAAGATCGCCTGGGCGACGCCAAGTACGGTTCCACCCGTCGGGGCATCGCGCCAGTATACGGCGACAAATATCTGAAAAAATGTATCCGCATGGGCGATCTGCTCTATCCGGAAGCGATGAAGAAACGGCTGCGCGGCATTGTGGAATGGAAAGATTTGTCGATCCACGACGGCTACAAAGCCGACCACATCTCCTACGACGAAATCATCAGCTGGCTGGAAACCTATGGCGGCCAGCTGAAGGATCATGTCTGCGATTTAGGCGTTTATTTAACCGAGCAAATCCAAAACGGGAAAAGCATTATGTTCGAAGCGCAGCTGGGTGCGCTTCGGGACATCGACTTTGGCATCTATCCTTTTACTTCCTCTTCTTCCACTATCTCTGCCTACGCTCCCATCGGCGCTGGCATCCCTGGCAAAAAGCTGGATCTGTGCATCGGTATTATGAAGGCGTACTCCTCCTGCGTGGGAGAAGGCCCCTTCACCTGTGAACTATTTGGGAAAGAGGCGGAGGCTCTGCGGGAAGCAGGCGGAGAATACGGCGCCGCCACCGGGCGGCCCAGACGAGTCGGTCCTTTTGATGTAGTCGCCTCACGTTACGGCGTTCGCATGCAAGGCGCAGACAAGCTGGCTCTGACCAAAATGGATGTTCTGTCCTACCTCGATCGGATTCCCGTCTGCACCGCTTACGACGTGAACGGCACCATCACCCACGAATTTCCCTTTGGAGACCATCTGAACGAGGCAAAGCCGGTAATCGAGTATGTTCCCGGCTGGCACTGCGACATCAGCAGCTGCCGCAAAAAAGAGGATCTGCCAAAAGAGGCGCTGGACTACGTAGCTTATCTGGAAAAGGCTGTTGGCTGCAAAATCCGTTACGTATCTGTCGGCCCTGACCGCGACGCTTATATCGACATGCATTGATCCCACACGAAAGATTCCTTTCGCCGGCGCTTTTTTATAAAATCGCCGGCGAAATCTATTTGAGAAGGGGGTCCACTATGAATCGCATCTTGTTGGTCTGTGAAAAGGAAAAAAGCGCGCAGGCGCTGCAGACGCTTCTCAACCGCTTTCTGCAGGCCGAAATTGTCCGGGCATCCCAACTGCAGCAGGCACAGGCACTTCTGTCCCGAGAGGTTTTTCGTCTGGTCATTATCAATCTGCCTTTCCACGGAGAAAATATGGAGGCTTTCGCACTAACTGCGGCACAGTCCACCTCCAGCGGGATTCTGCTTTTATGTCCGCAGGATTCGGCCCAATGCCTGTTAGAGCGCTGCCTGCCGCATGGTATCCTGGTGGTGTCCAAACCTCTTTCCCAGCCTCTTTTCGTTCAGTCGGTCTATCTGGGGCTTTCCACCAGTGCGCGTCTCTCAGAGCTTTTGCAGGAAAACCGAAAACTGCACTCCAAACTGGAGGAACTGCAGCTGATCAGCCGCGCCAAAGCAGTGCTGATCGAATATTTGAAACTAACCGAACCGCAAGCCCACCGCTACATTGAAAAACAGGCGATGGATCTGGGGCTGACCCGCCGTCAGGTGGCTTTGAATATCCTGAAAACCTATGAATCATAACCCTTCACCGAAAGGCAAACAGAAATCAAAATCCTATGGAAAGGAATGAAAATGATGACTAAATACATCTTTGTAACCGGCGGCGTTGTATCCGGTTTGGGCAAGGGCATTACTGCAGCCTCTCTGGGCCGCCTGCTCAAATCCAGAGGGCTGAAGGTCGCCGCCCAAAAGCTGGATCCGTATATCAATGTAGATCCCGGCACGATAAGCCCTTATCAGCATGGGGAGGTGTTCGTCACGGAAGACGGCGCTGAAACCGACTTGGATCTGGGCCATTATGAACGGTTTATTGACGAAAACCTCAACAAATTTTCCAACCTGACCACTGGCAAGGTGTACTGGAATGTGCTGACCAAAGAACGTAACGGCGACTATCTGGGTGAAACGGTTCAGGTAATCCCGCATATTACCAACGAAATCAAAAATTTTATCTACGCTGTGGGCAAAAAGGCCGATGCAGACGTGGTCATCACCGAAATCGGCGGCACTACCGGCGATATTGAAAGCCAGCCTTTTCTGGAAGCGATCCGCCAGGTGTCGCTGGAAATTGGCCGTCAGAACTGTCTGTTCATGCACGTCACGCTGGTCCCTTATATCCAAAGTTCCGGCGAACACAAATCCAAGCCTACTCAGCATTCGGTGCGGGAATTGCAGGGCTTGGGCATTATGCCCAACATCATCATCGCCCGCTGCAATGAACCGTTGGAAAATGAAATCAAACGCAAAATTTCCCTGTTTTGCAACGTACCGATTGACTGCGTCATCGAAAACCGGACGATCCCGGTACTATATGAAGCGCCGCTGATGCTGGAGCAAAGCGGCCTTTCGGATATCGTCTGCCGCGAACTGAATCTGGACTGCCCCGCCCCTGACATGAGCGAATGGATGCAGCTGCTCTCCCGGGTGCGCAGCTGCGATAAAAAGGTCAAAATCGCACTGGTTGGCAAATATGTCCAGCTGCACGACGCCTATTTGTCAGTAGCCGAATCCCTGCGCCATGCGGGCTACGAAAACAATGCCGAAATCCAAATCAAATGGGTGCAGTCTGAGCTGGTTACCGACGAAACCGCCGAGGAATATCTGTCCGACTGTGACGGTATTCTGGTTCCCGGCGGATTCGGCCAGCGGGGTATTGAGGGCAAAATTATCGCCGCCAAATATGCCCGGGAGCACGACGTCCCCTATCTGGGAATCTGCTTGGGCATGCAGATCGCGGTAATTGAATTTGCACGCAACGTGCTGGGCCTTTCCGAAGCAGACTCCAGCGAATTCAAACCCGATGGGCCGGACCCGGTCATCGATCTGATGCCCGACCAACAGGGCAATCTTCCCAAAGGCGGTACCATGCGCCTGGGTGCTTATCCCTGTAAAATCCACCCTGGCACCTTCCTGGAAAAAGCCTACGGCTGCGGCGAAGTGCAGGAACGGCACCGTCACCGCTATGAGTTTAACAACCGCTACCGCGACGCGTTTTGCCAACATGGTATGATCTTCTCCGGCACCTCGCCGGATAACCGGCTGGTAGAAGCCGTGGAGCTCACCCGAGACACGTTTTACATCGGCGTGCAGTTCCATCCGGAATTCAAGTCCCGCCCCAACCGCGCGCATCCGCTGTTCAGGGAATTCATCAAGGCCGCCTGCCAGCAAAAATAGTTTTTCTACCCCGGCAAATGCCGGGGCTTTTTATTTGCAGAAACTGCTGCCATTCGCCGAACGGATTTGTAAAAAGCAATAAAAATTCTATCCAATCTTTTGAAAAAACTGGCATTTTTGTTTTTTATGTGCTATCCTTTTTTCAATCAATCCCGTTTCCTGTTTCGGACGCAATGAAGGAGGCTTTTTATGGATATGGCACAACTGAGCAGCTTGACCGCTGTTTTAAAAGAAAACATTTGCAAAGTGATTATGGGTAAGGAGGAGCAAATCGAAAAGATTCTGCTGTGCTTATATTGTGGCGGACATATTCTGCTGGAGGATATCCCCGGCACCGGCAAGACCACACTGGCTAAAGCGCTGGCCCGCTCGCTGGATTGCAATTTTAAGCGGATCCAGTTTACGCCGGACCTGCTTCCGTCGGAGCTCACCGGCATCAACTACTACAACCAAAAGGAGCAGGCGTTTCAATTCCGCCCCGGTGCTATCTTTACCAACATTCTCTTGGCAGATGAAATCAACCGCGCCACTCCCCGTACCCAGTCCAGCCTGCTGGAGTGTATGGAAGAACGCCAGTGTTCAGTGGATGGCGTGACCTACCCTATGGCCCAGCCGTTTTTGGTGGTCGCCACCCAGAACCCGGTGGAAATTCAAGGTACTTTCCCGCTGCCGGAAGCACAGCTGGATCGCTTTTTCATGAAGCTTTCCCTGGGATATCCAGACGCCCAGCAGGAGCGGGCCATGCTCACCGCCTACCAGCTGCAATCTCCTTTGAATTCCTTGGCTCCTGTCTGTGCGGGACAGGATATCCTAGAAGTACAGAAACAGGTGGCGCAGGTACGGGTCAGCCAGCCGGTTGCCGCCTACATAGTGTCGTTGGCCGGCGCCACTCGCCGCCATGAAAAAATTCGCTTGGGAATCAGCCCTCGCGGCGTCATTGCTCTGATGCGCGCCTCTCAGGCGAAAGCCGCTATGCAGGGGCGGGATTATGTCCTGCCGGACGACGTTAAGTCTGTCTTTTTGGATATATCCGCTCACCGCATCATCTGCCGGGGGTATCAAATGGGACAGGCGGATGACGTGGCAAAAGAGTGTCTTAGCGAAATTCTTGTCCAAACGCCTGCACCGGTGGAACAACAGTAAAAAATCAATCCCTCTTGTTAGGAGGAACTTATGGAATTTGTTGCCATTCTCTTTATGGTGATTGTTCTTTTGGTATCCCAGTTGATTTTGTTTGCCAAAAACAGCTTTCGCCATTTTGAATACACTTGTTTTTTCACAAAAGACGAGGTAATGGAAGGGGACGAAGTCGGACTGGTAGAAATCGTCTCCAACCGCAAATGGTTGCCCCTGCCCTGGCTAAAATCGGAACTTTCCACCTCTCGTTGGCTGGAATACGCCGGTTCTCAATCAGAGGTAGTGGGAGATCGGCGGTATGTTCCCAGTTTTTTCACGCTGAAAAGCTATCAGAAGGTTTCCCGCACCTGGAAAGTCCGCTGTCTCAAGCGCGGCGTTTTTGAAATTCGCCGGGTGGATCTGGTCGGTTCCGACTTGCTGGGGTTCTCCAGTTTTTCCCATTCTGTTCAGGTTAACGCTTGCCTGACCGTTCTGCCCCGGCCGCTGGAAAATAACGAGCTGGCTTGTCCGCCTCAGTATCTGAACGGGGATACCGTGGTGCGCCGGCAACTTTTGGCCGATCCTTTTTATGTTGCCGGCGTGCGGGAATACACCGGGCTGGAACCCATGAACCAAATCCACTGGAACGCCACTGCCCGAGAGGGAAAACTGATGGTCTTTGAAGACCAGTACACTTCCCGCAAAAATCTGTCCATTCTGCTTAACGTCCAGCAGCGCCCGGGGAAATCCGGTTCCATGGATGGGGACGCCGATCTGGAGGACTGTATCCGTTTCTGCGCCTATCTGTTTGGCGCATCTGCGGCGGAGGATACCCCCTTTTGCTTTTTTTGCAATGGAATCGACGCTCTCACTCGCCAGCCTGTCCGCACCGCTGAATCCTGGGGAATATCTTTTGCTTTAGAACAATCGCGTACGCTGGCCCGGTTATCGGTGGACGACGCCAAAAAAATCGACCTGTTTTTGCAGGAGGACGCCGCATTTTTGTCCGCTTCCCAACTGATTTTGGTCAGTACCTATCTTGATGACGGCCTCAAGGCCTTTGCGCGGGACAGGGCGCGCCGGGGCACCGCTGTATCTATTTTCGTCTGCGGAAGAACAGTTTCCAGTGACTTTGAAGATTATTCCTATTCTCTTTTTACCCTTCGCGGCAGCGAAAAAAAGGAGGGAAAGACATCGTGAAATCCATGCTCTTTTTTCTGCGCGCCGCCGCATTGTTAGACGGCCTGCTTTTGTCTTATCCGCTTCTCGCCATTTTGGAGGTATCCCTTACCGGCCAGCTGTCCGCGCCATTATCCTTGCCTCGATTGGGAATTGTCCTGCTGTCTGGTGCGCTGGGCGCTTTCATTGGATGGCTGTTGGATCGGATGAAAAATCCTCCGGTACGGGCAATCACACTTTTGCTGGCGGCGGCACCAGCCGCTGGATTTACTGCAGGCTGTTGGTATCTGATGGAAAAAAATATTTTTCATCTGGCGCTGGCTGTCCTTTGCCTGGTGTTTTATGTAGTCGGCATGTATTTTGCTACCCATCCTTTCGATGAGTTAATCGGTACCAGCTTTTTGTCCCTCACGATGGTCGCTTACTTTTTGGCGGCGGTTATCGTCTGGTTCTGCAACGCGTATTTCGGCATGGACTGCGATCCGGTTTTGCTGATCGTTAGTTTTCTGATCTTTATTCTGCTGTATGCGATCATCAGCAATCAGTCCAATATCGAGAGGCTGATGGGACGGCGTCATTATGATCTGTCCATGCTCCCCGCCGGCATGCGCCGATACAATCTGCTTTTGATCTGCGCCGGATTTGTGCTGGTTGTGTTGGGTCTTTTCTTTCAAACCCCCATTTGGTACATCGTGAAATTTCTTCTGCGGGTATTGACCTCCTTTTTATATATTTTCGTGCTTTTCTTCCGTTTTATCATCTGGCTTTTGGCCCGTCCGGCACAGCCGGACAAACCGCTGCCCCAAGTGTCTACGCTGCCCGTTTTCGGCCAAGCGCAGGAAGCAGCTTCCACTCCTTTTATCAATGTACTTTTCCAATGGTTGGCCTTATTGCTCATCCTCTTGTTTTTATTCTCTCTGCGGCGGCAAATTTGGGCAACCATTCAAAAAATAGTTTCGGCTGTCTGGCGGCTGCTGAAAGCTCTGTTCTCCCCCCCTGCCGGCAAAGGAAAATCCATGTCCGCATCTTATGAATATTATGTGGATACGGTAGAAGAGCTGGAACATAGCCCGGGCGAAGAGCCTGCGGCAGCGGAAGGGCTGCCTTCTCTGCGCATCTGGCAGCGGCGTTGCCGCACGTTTTTGGAAAACCCACCAGACAACACCTTTCTGCCGGAGGGATACGGGCTGATTCTCACCTGGCTGCGTATCCATGGAGCGCCCCTCACTCCGGCGGACACTACGCTGGAAATTCTCAATAAGTCGCTGACCCGTATGCCCCAGAGTCCCTTTTCCCGCGTGACCGAAACTTATAACACTGTTTATTACGGAGAATCGCCTCTGCGGGACGATGACTGCGAAAGTCTAATCCAGACACTAAAAATTTTAGTGCAGTCAAAATAAAACACCGGTTAAAAAGGGAAGAAAAGGCTGAGTTTTTGTGCAAAAATTCGCAAAAAACAGGTTTTTGCCCCCCTTTTACATTTGGACTGACGAGTGATGACCTCATCAATTTTACTATGTGTGATTGAAGCGGAAAAAGATGGGAAAGTAAATGTAGAGATGAACTGGAGATGGGAGATAAAAAGTGAGAGAATGTATTAGATGTGGAAGTGAAATGAAAGAAAATTGTGCAATTAAAATGGAAGGTACAGGATATGGAATCGTTATGTCATCTGATAAAAGCAAACTTTTTGCAGGTAGAATAGGAAGGCCTAAAGTTGCAATTTGTTCAAAATGCGGAGAAATTTCTATTTATACTACGGACGTAGCAAAAATTAAATAAATCAGGAATTTATCCAGCTTGCTATCTGTGAATAATCTCCTTTCGTTACTTGGACGAAAGGAGATTATTCACATCCTGAATCAGTCCAAGGTAAAAGGGAGTTTTTTTGAGGATTTTTTCGCCTTTTGGATACCATTTTACACGCGGTTTTGACTTTTGACAGGGAAAGATTTATAATAAATTTACGCAAAAATTGTTTTTTACGTAAAGGAAGCATATGATGAAAGTTAAAATTACCGATGTGGCAAAGGCCAGCGGCGTTTCCATTGCCACAGTTTCTCATGTTATCAATCACACCCGCTACGTATCCCCTGAAACGACCCATAAAGTAGAACAGGCTATCCAAGCATTGGGATATTCGCCGGATATCACTGCCCGCAACTTTAAAAAAGGCCGGAAGGGCCTGGTAGGCATGCTGGTGCCGGATCTGTCTTACAGCCGGTCTTCTTTGATTCTAAAACAGCTGGAAGAGGTGCTGGCTCCTGCCAAAGTACATCTGATTGTCTCCAATACCAAAGCATCTGCGCAACGGGAGACGGAGCAGTTAAAACTTTTGGCCTCCGGGCTGGTAGATGGGCTGGTGGTCCAATCTTCCTGTGCCGATTACCAACAGATTGCCCCTTGCATTCCACGGGATTTTCCTATGGTTTTTATTGACCATCCGCTAAAGAACTGTCCGTATCCTACTTTGGTCGTATCCAGCTATACAGCACTGTACCAAGGAGTAGAGGATTTAATCCGGCAGGGACACACCCAAATTGGCTACATTGCAGATCAAATTCACATCGCTTATTCCATCGAACGGCTGGACGCCTATCGTGCTGCTGTACGGGACTACCATCTCCCCATTGGGGATTCTCTGATTGCTTATGCTCACCCTCAAACCAAAACCGCTTATTTCTGTGCCCAGGATCTGATGAGAAAAAAATGCACGGCGATTGTGGTCTCCAACAACAGTATTGCGCTGGAAACCTTAAAATATCTGAATATCCATCATTTACAGGTGGGAACTGACGTAGAGCTTCTGGGTTTTTCCGGCAGTGACTGGTATGGCTATCGCACTGAAAAAATTGCGCAGGTCTCCCAACCCACCGAAGAAATGGCGAGAATGGCTGGCCAGCAGCTGCTGGAACAAATACAACGGCCCAAAGCCTGCGCACGCACCACTGTTCTGCACAGCACCTATATCCCCAAAAAACAGATAAAGGAGTTTTCACATGTTTGATATCATTGCCGCCGGTGAAATTTTGATTGACCTGGTTGATACTGGGAATCTGCAGTTTTCCGGTACCGTAGGAGGCGCCCCCTGCAACGCTTTGGCACAGGCCGCCAAACTCGGCAGCCGGACCGCTTTTATTGGTATGGTCGGTGACGATGCCTTTGGCCGCGTTTGTGCCAGTCAGTTGGATAAGCTGGGGATTGACCGCACCCATCTGGCTGTTACCAGCCGGGCAGACACCACACTGGCTTTTGTCACGCTGGCCGAAAACGGCGACCGGGACTTTACATTTTACCGCCGGCCGGGAGCGGATACCCTGCTCACCGTAAAAAACATGCCCTTTAGCCAAATTGCCCAAAGCCGGGTCTATCTGTTTGGCGGCGTTGCCCTATCACGAGATCCGACCCGCGCGGCCGTTTTTTACTCACTATTCAAGCTGGCCGGCACTCCGGTACTTCGAGCTTTTGACCCGAATCTGCGCCCCTGTTTATGGGAGGATATGGAGGAAGCCAAGGCGCTTGGCCGAAAGGCTATGGGGCTTTGTGATATTCTGAAGCTGTCAGACGAGGAAGCAATCTTTTTCTCCGGCTGCCAAAATCCGCTGGATGGTGCGCGGACACTACAGGAAGAATTTAAAATTCCTCTGGTTTTAATGAGCATGGGTGCCAAAGGGTGTTCCGTTTTGTTGCGCGGCGACTGCTGCCACCTCGATGCTATACCGGTTTCCGCAGTGGACACCACTGCGGCGGGCGACTCTTTCTTCGGCGCGTTCCTTCACCAGTTATTGCAAGATTCGTTTTCCTCGCTGGACGAACTTTCCCCCGGGCAGATTGTCGAGGCTGCTCAATTCGCCACTGCTGCCGCATCCATCACCGTTTCCCGCAAGGGCTCCATTCCTGCGTTGCCCAGCTTGGACGAAGTGACCGCCATTTTAAACTAAAAGTTTTGCTCTTTCTTTATCGGTTCCATATACGATCAAAAGCTTCCGCCTGTGCGTCATGCAGGCGGAAGCTTTTTCAGAATACGCCGGAAGTTGTGACTACCGTTACATCCGGGTGCAACTGCAATACCGAAGCCGGTATCCATGGCGTGACCGGTCCGGTCAGCGCCTGCCGGAGAATTTCCCCTTTTCCCTCTCCGGCCAGCAAGAGGATTTTTTTGCCTGCAAAATCGAAGCAATTCCCATGGCAATCGCCTGTTTAGGTACCTGTCCGGCATTGGCAAAAAATCTGGCATTTGCCCGGATCGTTTCCTGAGAAAGCTGCACCAAATGTGTTTGCGGGACAAATTGTTCCGATGGCTCGTTAAAACCAATATGCCCATTATGTCCAATGCCCAACAGCTGCAGGTCGATGGGGCCGTGTTCGGCAATGACAGCCTCATATCGCTCGCACTAGCCCGGCAGGTCTTTTGCACAGCCGTCCGGAAGCCAGGAAGCGCGAAAATTCACAGCGTTGAACAGGTTTTGCTTCATAAAACAATGGTAGCTCTGCTCATGGAAAGCATCCAATCCACAATATTCGTCCAAATTAACGGATCGGGCCTGGGCAAAATCCAAATCGCCGGAAGCATACCACCGAGCCAGATACCGGTAAGCACCAACCGGGGAAGAACCAGTAGCCAACCCTAAAAGGCTGTCCGGCTTATACAAAACCTGCGCACCAATCAGCTGTGCTGCTTTACGACTGAGCGTTTCATAATCCGGCGCATAAATGATTTTCATAGCTATTTCTCCCCTTCTCAAACAAAAGGGTTCCTTCTTTTCAGAAGGAACCCTTTGGAGAACCACACATAAACTGGCAATTTTGTGCAGTTAATTGTTCCAATAATCATCCAGCAGAGCCTGCACCTTCTGATTGGCTTCTGCCAGCGCCGTTTTGTTGTCAACGCCCTCCAGAATCACCTTATCGATCGCATCTACCAAAATCTGGCGGTCGTCGCTCTCGCTGACGTAGAAGTAAGAAGTTGCATAAGGCAGTGCATCAATGAAAGGTTTCATGATGGGATCCTTTGTCAACTCTTCATCTTCTGTGATAGAAACGCGGGCGCCAACCTCGCCAACCTCTTCGGTCCAGCGCTTCATCACGTCTTCGCTGGTCAAGAACTGAAGGAACTTCACGCTGGCATCCAGCTGGGCACCAGTGGTATTCGCGGTGATACCATTGGTCCAGAAAGTACCGCAGGAACCTTTTACGCCGTCTTTCATCGGCAGCGGAACAACGCCCCATTCAAAGCTGTCAATCTGGTTTTTATAGGTACCCACACGATAAATGTGGAAATACGCTTTGCCCGCCGCAAACGCATCCGCGTCCGCATTCATAAATTTGTCTACGCCACTTTATATTTGGTATTCAGATCGATAAAATAGTCGAATGCCGCCTGACATTCGGGGGAATCCTACTGTGCTGTTTTGTAGTCGTCGCTTAAAGGCTTACCACCGAACTGATTCATCAAGACCGGACGCAGCCAAGAATGGTACTGACCGGTAGGTTGCCAGGTACAGCCCTCTACCAGAATTTCTTTGCCATCCCACTGGGCCAGGCTTCCTGCTACTTCTGCGAATTTCTCCAGCTCGGTGGGAATATCCGCTTCGGTCATATTGGCTTCTTTTAGCAGGTCCTTGTTGTAAAACAGAGCGGAGGTACGGACTGCCGTAGGAATCGTATAATATTTACCCTCAATTTTGTTGGTCTGGATCATGGGAGAAAATTCCTTATCCATTTCAGCCGGGTCAAATACATCGGTAGGCAACTCCTGCAATACGCCGGATTTCACATATTTGGAAACCCAACCGTAGAAAATATTGATAATATTGGGGCCTTTACCGGTCGCAATCGCTGCCGCCAGTTTTTGCTCGTAATTGTCATAAGGGAAATTCTGATGGACAACTTTGATGCCGGGATTTTCCGCTTCAAACTCTTTGATCAGTTCGTCGATCAGATTGACTTTGGACTCATAGAAATACTGCCAATACACCAATCCAGGATATCCTTCATAAACCGTGACAGGTTGATCGCCATCGTCATCATAACCGAAGAAAACTGGGTCATATGGTCGCTGGCTGCGATAGAATCGTAAGAGTTTTCACAAAGGGAAGAAAAGCCCAGCAACTCGCAAACCCGTTCACGGGAAATAGGAAAGCCGGTAGTCGTAATCGCGGCCGCCCCAAAGGGGCTCATGTTTACTGTTTTTTCCGCCGCCATCAGTCGCTGGAAATCCCGCTGCATGACATCTGCCATAGACAATAAATAATGCCCCAGAGTGGACGGCTGTGCCGGCTGCGTATGAGTATACATCGGCATAACTGTCTCCAGATTCTCTCCTGCCAGATACAACAGTGATTCTCGGAAGAGATTGAGTTTTTCCGCCAATCCTACCAGCTGCTCGCGCAATACCATCCGAAACTCACCTACGCAAATATCATTGCGGCTGCGGGCTGTATGCACTTTTCCGGCAAGATCGGAGCCGATCCGGTTCTCCAGCTCTTTTTCAAACAGGAAAAACAAATCCTCATATGCCGGATTGTATTCGGATTCTTCAATCGGCAGTTTTTCCAGATCCAACATGGTGGACAAAATCAGCGCACATTCATCCTCTGTCATCAGATCCTGTTCTCGAAGCATGACCACATGCGCTTTCGTCACCTCAATAAACACACGGTAATAATATACTTTTTGCAGGTCGAAAATCGGTTTCAGCGCGTTTTTTTGAAAGCTGATTCCAGGAAAGGACATTCCGTCCGCCGCCTGCACACTTTCACGGGTAATCATATGAAACACACCTCTTTCTCCTGTTCAATGCCGCGGCAAAAACTGCATCTGATGTTTCTTTTGCCAGATATTTCCCACACACCCGTAACGCAGGGCCCGATCCCCCAATTTAGAAAACTTGACGTCACAGGGAACGGGGGTTAAATACCGCAAGCGCTCCCGCATGTAATCCGCCAGCAGCGGCTCTGCCGCCGCATAGCTGCCGTGCAGAATAATTGCCTGCGGATTTAAAAGGCTGATGACACTGCCCAAGCCAAGACAAATTTGATCAGCATTTTCAAATATCCGGTTTTTCAGCTCCTGGTTGCCAGCCTGCGCCTCAGACACAATCTGATGAAAAGGCATGCTGGTCTGCGTTTTCAAAGTCCGCAAAGAAGCTGTTTTTTCGAAATACCCGAAATCCGTGAGCGTATAAGGTCCGTTTTCCAACGCATCCCGTCCGGTAATCGTGTAGCCGATTTCTCCAGCCATACTGCAATGGCCACGATAGATCCGGTTATTGATAATAATGGCAGAACCGATACCGGTGCCGATGGTAACAACAACGAAATCAGAATAATCCCATCCGGCCCCCATCCAATTTTCACCCAGCGCATTGAGGTACACATCTTTATCGATATAAACCGGCATTTGCAGTTCTTTTTGCAGAACTGCCGCCAAATCACAGTCTACCAAGCCCAATTCCGGAGAATAAAGGACACGGTTGTTCTCCACTGTTCCCGGTATCGACAGACCCGCCCCTACAAAACGCTCGCGGCCACCGGCCTGCTCGATCAGCTGCGCCATATCGGCGGACAGCGTTTGAAAAAGCCGCGGCATTCCGTCAAAAGAAAAGTCCGCATAAGAACGGGAAAACAGTTCCTTTCCCATCAGATTACAAACCGATATCCACGCGTTTTGCAGACGGAAAGCAGCTGTAAGCACCAATCCTGCTTCCTCACAGATTCGCAGAAAAATGGGACGCCGGCCACCACGGGCGGAGGCCTCTCCAAAGGCACCTTCTACCACCAGCCCGCTGCTGATGAGTTCGTCAACAATGTTAGTTACTGCCGCAGGAGAAATTTCCAAAAGCTCTGATACCTGCTTTCGGGACACCGGCTGTCTGGCCATGATAACCGACAGGATATCGCTGCGGTTATTTTGTTTTACGGAGCTGTTTTTCAAAATTTTTCATCCTTTTCTTTGGACGCTATTTAATATAGCGTCCCAATACCCTCTCAATATTCCCAGCAAAGATTTTCTGGATATCTTCATCGCTGAAGCCCAGCTCCACACAATCGCGCATCTGTACATCCAGATATTCGCTGACAAAGCCTCTTGGGAACCAGGAACCGTCTGTACCGAATAAAATTCGATCTGGTCCGATGGTTTCATAATATTTTTTGAACAGGTCTTTTGTTGTCAGCGGGTAGGGCATCCAGCGGGTCCACTGATTGCTGCCGGAGGTATCAATATATACGTTGGGGCATACCCAGCATAGAAACAGGGTATCTTCTACCTTACTGCACCCATAATGAGGAACAATAAAAATGACGTCCGGAAACGCTTTCGCCACATTTTGAATGATTTTAGGAGACATATTGACATGATCCATAATGCCGCCGGCTGCGCCCATAATACCAAAATGGAACAAAACCGGAGCCTGATGCTTTTCTGCGACCTGCCACAGCGGATAAAGAGATTTGTCATCTAACGGCCGATCCAGCGCAGGGCCCAAAATTTTAATACCGCGCAGCCCTTGTTGGGAAATCGCATATTCTAATTTTTCCGCTGCATCCGGGGCAAAAGGGTCATGATGTGCGTATCCGATAAAACGGTCCGGCTCAAACTGAACAATGCGTGCCATGTTCTCATTACTTTGCTCCAGTCCGCCTGCGGTTACAAATACAGCCTTCTCCACACCTTTGGCATCCAGATCATCCAGCCAGAGCTGGCAGGTTTCTTCTATGGTATCGCATTCGAGAAGTGCATCCGGGAAGCCCCAGGCCTTTTTCCACTGATCCTGCTGGAATTTATTCATTTGCTGGAGCTTTTTCCACTTTTCTATACCAAACTCATCAATATATTCCTGGCGGTTCTTTCCCAAGTTTTCATTTTTCACCGCAAAATGCAGGTGAGAGTCAATGATACGGAATTTTCTGGCCATAACAATCCTTCCTTTCAACTAGATTACAAAAAACTCAACCTTTTACGCCGGTCAGCTGCACGCCTTCAATGATCTTTTTCTGGAAGATCAGGAAAATGATGATGATGGGGATAGTTGCCACCGACGCGCCGGTCATGATCAGTTCCCATTGACTGGCATTCTCCGCAGAAAATTGTGCCAGACCCAGCGTAATGGTATATTTTTCTTTGCTGTCCAATGCGATAACCGGCCACAAAAAGGAATTCCAGTTCCCCAAAAAGGTAAAGATGCCCAAGGCGCTGAGCGCCGGGGTGACCAATGGCAGGGCAATTCGGGTATATACTCCAAATTCGCTCAATCCGTCAATCCGGCCTGCATCCAAAAGCTCATCGGGAACGCCGGTGAAAAACTGCCGCATCAGGAAAATGCCAAAAGCTGAACTCAGTCCGGGAAAGAGCATGGACCAATATGTATTGTTCCATCCTAACTGATTGACCATCATATACCAGGGAATAATCATCATTTCCGTTGGAATCATCATGGTGGAAAGAAGCATGGTGAAAATGGCTTCTTTTCCGCGGAAACGGTATTTGCAGAAAGCATATCCCAGAAGAGGGTCAAAAACCAAAACCGAAAGGGTCGTAATTCCCGCTACCAGAAAGCTGTTTAAAAACCATCTGGGAAAATCCGATCCGGCAAGCACTTCGCGATAATTATCCAATGTGAATTTTTTCGGAAGTAAGCTCAGCGAATAAATATCCGTTCCTGTTTTGAAAGAGGTAGCAATCATCCAGATAAAAGGGAACACCATTACAACGCCGATGACGACAAACGCCAGATATAAAAGCGTCATTCTCACATTTTTCTTTAACCGAATGGAAAAACCCCCTTTAATCTGTTTCCTTATTCAAAACTTTCATTTGGACTAAGGTAATAATCATAATGACAATAAACAAAATGACAGTGATCGCGCTGGCCAACCCCATTTTGTACTGGCGGAACGCCGTATGGTAAATCTCCGTCACAATGCTGGCCGTGGACTTCAGCGGGCCGCCTTCCGCGCCGGCGATGTTGTAAACCTGTGTGAACACCTGCAGGGTGCGAATCGTGCCCATGACGGTAACATAGACTAAAGTGGGATTTAACTGGCGGATCGTGATATAACGAAATTTCTCCCATCCGGATGCCCCGTCTATTTCCGCCGCTTCATAATAGGTGCGGGGAATCTGCATCAGACCGGCCAGAAGGATAATGGCGTTAAAACCAATACTCGACCAGATGATATTGGACATTACTACAAAAATCGATTGGTCTGCACTGTTTAAAAACGGCTGCGGGGCGATGCCAAAAAACTTTAAGATCCCGTTAATGACGCCGCCATTTTTCATAAACATCCATTTCCAAACATAAGAAATTGCTACGGCACTGGTCACATACGGAATAAATACAATCAGCCGGAAGAACGACCGCCCTTTTACAATTTGATTAAGCATCAAAGCCAGAACCAGACTGATTACCACCATCAGCGGAACACAGACAAATACATATTCAAACGTGTTGCCAAATACTTTTTGCAGGGTCGGATCAGAAACAGCCGTTATGTAGTTTTCAAACCCGATGAACTCTCTCTCAGGCGAAAGGAGATCCCACTCCATAAAACTCAAAAAGAAAGAGAAAAAGGTTGGCAGAATTCGGAAAGACACAAAGTACAGCACCGGCAGCGCGATAAACAGATAGGCCGTACGTTCTTTTTTTCGCTCGATAGAGTTCCGATTTTTCTTTTTTTGCACCTTGGCGCCCTTTACCAGCACCGCATTTGCCTGTGCCATAACAAATCCCCTTTCCAATCTAAAATCAAAGGTTAGTTATTTTTTAACATAAACCAACTTGTTCTGAAAAAATACGCCTTGTTGCATTTGTTGTTATATGTAAAATTATTACACAAGTAAATTGATTTTTATATTAAATTTCATTTTCACTCTTTGTTTATTATGCCTATTTTATCCCACACCTCTGTAATTTTTTGCGTTTTCTTTGAATATCGCACAATGGTCATTAAATTTTATATAAAAAAGCAGGGGGAAAATTCCCCCTGCTTTTTTGCCCGAAAACTATTCTGCCATAGATTCCTTCGAGGAGTCCTCATCAGGATGGGACTCTCCGCAGCAATGATTCTCTTCACAACTGCCGCAATAGCAACCGCTGTCATCGAATTCATAGCCCAAATCCGCCAGAAAATCCTCCCGGATCTCTTTTGCGGCCTTTTTGCTCTTCAGGTATGCGCAAACGGCTACGATAGCGCCGCCAATCGCCACCAATGCAAACAGGAACGATAAAAAGTTATTGCCTTTTTTCACGGATCGTTTCCTCCTTCCGGTCAGTCCTGATCGATACCGGGCCAAACCCCCCGGCTTTTCTTTAGTATATACCAATTCCCCTAAAATAACAATCTATTTCGTCAAAAGAGATTTGCCGTCCATTTCTGCCGGCTGGGGCAGGCCCAGCATTTCCAGCATGGTAGGCGCCAAATCTGCCAAACGGCCTCCTTCTTTGAGCGTATGGGTCCCATCTCCTACTAGCAGCAACGGAACAGGATTGGTGGTATGGGCGGTAAACGGAGAACCATCCGGCTCATACATTTGATCCGCATTTCCGTGGTCCGCTGTAATCAGTGCCCGGCCCCCCATAGACAAAATCTTATCCACCACTTTGCCCAAGCAGGTATCCACCGCTTCTACCGCAGAAACCGCCGCTTCAAACACGCCGGTATGGCCGACCATGTCGCAGTTGGCAAAGTTTAAAATAACCACATCATATTTGCCGCTGTCCAGACGGGCCAGCAGCTCATCGGTAACTTCATAGGCGCTCATTTCCGGTTTCAGGTCGTAAGTCGCCACCTTGGGAGAAGCAATCAGCGCCCGATCCTCGTTTTTACAGGGAGCCTCTACTCCGCCGTTGAAGAAAAAGGTTACATGGGCATACTTTTCCGTTTCGGCGATCCGCAGTTGAGTCAGGCCATGATCCGAAATATACTGGCCAAAGGTATTTGCCAGAGACTGGGGTTTGAATGCCACATGGACATTGGGCATCGCCGCATCGTATTGGGTCATGCAGACAAAGTACAGTGGGAAAAAGCCATTTCGGCGCTCAAAACCGGCAAAATCCGGATCAACCAGCGTACGGGTGATCTCCCGGGCACGATCAGGTCGGAAGTTGAAGAAAATAACCGAATCGTTTTCGCGAATGCAACCGTCTTTATCACAGACAACCGGCACTACAAATTCATCAGTCGCGTCTGCCGCATAGGATTTTTCCATGGCGCAGACCGGGCACTCGGCAGTTTCGCCTTCTCCGTATACCATCGCGGCATAGGCTTTCTCCACCCGCTCCCAGCGGTTGTCGCGGTCCATGGCGTAATAGCGGCCCATGACCGACGCGATTTTGCCAACGCCGATCTCTTTCATTTTTGCCATCAGTTCTTCTACGTATTCCTTGCCGGAAGAAGGAGGCACATCACGGCCATCCATAAAGCAGTGGACATACACCTTTTCCAGTCCGGCCCGTTTGGCCAGTTCCAGCAGGCCGTACAGGTGCTTATTGTGAGAATGGACGCCGCCATCAGATAGAAGGCCCATCAAATGCAGGGCACTGCCGTTCTTTTTGCAGTTTTCAACGGCACCGCACAGTGCTTCATTCTGGAAAAAGTCTCCATCTGAAATAGACTTGGTAATGCGGGTCAATTCCTGATACACCACCCGGCCGGCGCCGATATTGGTATGCCCCACCTCTGAGTTGCCCATCTGTCCATCCGGCAGGCCGACATCCATGCCGGAAGCGCCGATGAGGGTATGGGGGCAGGTTTCAAACAATTTATCTAAATTGGGGGTTTTGGCGGCGTGGATTGCATTGCCGTAATCCGACGGGTTATTGCCAAATCCGTCCAAAATAATCAATGCCAAAGGTTTTTTCATATGGATTCCCCTTTCTATGATGCGGGATGGTTATTTGGAAGCAGCCTTTACGATAATAGAGAAATCCTCTGCTTTCAAAGATGCACCGCCGATAAGGCCGCCGTCCACATGCTCTTTGCACAGCAGCTCTTCTGCGTTTTTCGCGTTCATGGAGCCGCCGTACTGGATCGTCATTGCTTCGGCAACATCTTTGCCGTAAAGGCCCGCTACCACACTGCGAATAAAGCCGTTGACTTCGTCGGCCTGATCAGCGGTAGCGGTTTTGCCGGTGCCGATCGCCCATACCGGCTCGTAAGCGATGATGATGCGGGACAGTTCCTCTTTGGAAACGCCGCCCAGCGCCACTTTTGTCTGCATGGCACAAATTTCCTCAGTGATGCCTTGCTCCCGCTGCTCTAACAGTTCGCCAACGCAGAGGATTACTTTCAATCCGGCATCCAGCGCGGCGCGAACCCGCTGGTTAACGGTTTTGTCCGTCTCACCGAAGTACTGACGGCGCTCCGAGTGACCGATGACCACATATTCTACTCCCATTTCCGCCAGCATGTCCGCCGAAATCTCACCGGTAAAAGCGCCGGATTTTGCCCAGTGGCAGTTTTCCGCACCTACTTTGATGCTGGAGCCTCTGGTTGCCTCCAGCGCGGTTTCCAGATTGGTATAAGGCACACAAATCACAACACCGCAGTCTGCGTCTTTGACCAGAGGCTTAAGCTCTTCAATCAAAGCTTTTGCCTCCGGACGGGTTTTATTCATTTTCCAGTTGCCTGCGATAACAGCCTGTCTTTTTGCTTTGTTCATAATGCTTTCTCCTTTTGTGTTGGTATCTATGATCAAAAAACATTTCGTTTTCGTTTTTTCCCGGGAAAAGCAAACAATGGGCACGGTGTTTTCCGTGCCCATCGTCTCTTCGCTTATGCGCAGGAAAAGAACAGCCTTTTCGGTTGCGGTTTGGACTTATTTATCGTTTACGCAAACGATGCCGGGCAGCTCTTTCCCTTCCAAAAATTCCAGAGAAGCGCCACCGCCGGTAGAAATATGGGTCATCTTATCACCGAATCCCAGCGTATTGACCGCAGCAGCAGAGTCGCCGCCGCCGATGATCGTGATCGCATCGGTCTCAGCCAAGGATTTGGCAACTGCGATGGTGCCTTTTGCCAGCGTCGGGTTCTCAAACACACCCATCGGTCCGTTCCAAACAACGGTCTTGGCGGATTTCACTTCATTTGCAAACAACTCAGCGGTTTTCGGTCCGATATCCAGACCCATTTCGTCCGCCGGAATCTTATCCGCATCCACAGCAGTCACTTCAATCTCGCCGTCGATCGGATCCGGGAAAGCTTTGGCTACTACGCAGTCCACCGGAAGCAGAATCTTAACGCCTTTTTCTTCTGCTTTCTTGAGCATGTCCTTGCAGTAACCAATCTTCTCTTCATCCAGCAAAGAGGTACCTACGCCATAGCCTTTCGCAGCCAGGAAAGTATAAGCCATGCCGCCGCCGATGATCAGAGTGTCCGCCTTGTTAAGCAGGTTTTCGATTACATTGAGCTTGTCCGCAACCTTTGCGCCGCCCAGGATGGTAACGAAAGGTCTGGCAGGATCTTCAACTGCATTGCCCAGGTATTTGAGTTCTTTGCCCATCAGATAGCCAACTGCCGCTTCTTTTACAAAAGAGGCTACGCCTACGGTAGAGCAGTGCGCACGGTGGGCCGCGCCGAAAGCATCGTTTACAAATACTTCGCCGTCGACCAGAGCCGCCAGCTCGCGGCTGAACTCTTCGCCGTTTTTGGTCTCTTCTTTGCGGTAACGGGTGTTCTGCAGCAAAACTACGTCGCCGTCTTTCATCGCCGCAACCGCTGCTTTCGCGTTGGCGCCGACAACTTCGTCATCTGCCGCGAATACAACCTCTTTGCCCAGCAGTTCACTTAAACGCTTTGCAACGGGTGCCAAAGACAGTTCCGGTTTCGGCTCGCCCTTCGGTTTGCCCAGATGAGAGCACAGAACCACTTTGCCGCCGTCCGCAATCAGTTTCTTGATGGTCGGCAGAGCCGCCACAATGCGGTTTTCATCAGTGATGACGCCGTTTTTCAGCGGTACGTTGAAGTCACAGCGAACCAATACTTTTTTTCCGGCGACGTTCAGATCGTCAACCGTTTTTTTGTCCAGATAGCCCATAGTTCTACCACCCTTTCATAATATGTAAAAAAGTTGCACCAAAATTACGATTGTTAATCCATGAACAATCCGTATTTATTCTATCGGAAATGCCACGCTTTTGCAAGAGTTAAAGATACAAAATTTAATAACAAATGGTAAATTTTTTCTACTCTTTTTAAAGCCCCAGCTCTTGTTCCAAAATATCGCAGGCTTTTTCCATAAAAATGGCACAGGGGCGCTTTCCCTGCTCTTTGGTACGGGATAGATCATATTTTCCCTGTCCGATATTTTCCAGCAGCGTCCGGCACTGGGACGAACCAAACTCCGCTTCAAAACAGCCGTTTAGTTTTTTTACGATATCCTTCAGTTCGTTTTTTTTCTTGGCGTCCGATCCGTCAAAGGAGCCATAAGCCAAACCTGCAACCATAATCATGGCCGTGACGGCACCGCACTTCTCTCCCAGGCACATCCCGCCGCCAAATCCGCCGGCCAACGGCAGAAGACTTTCGGGCGAAAATCCGAAATCCTCGCAAAATGCGTTCAGCACAACCTGACAGCAATTATTTTTCTTTTCCAGCTGGTCGTCAATCTTTTTCTGTCTTTCCGCCTTCATCCCAAGTCCTCCTTATTTTCTGCGCTCTCCCATTACCATACAGCCCGCTAGATTGGGACCTGCATTGATGGTAATAGATGCCCCCGCTTCCGCAAGGCAAACCGCATGTTTGCCAAAAGACTTCACCAATATTTTTTCCAATTCTTCCCCCACTTCGTCCCGGCCAGCCCGAATGGCAAAGAACGGTGTATGTTCGCCACGGCGCCGCTTTTGGGCAATCTGCGCCAGTTTGGGGACCACCGCTTTGTCCCCCCGAACCTTTTCAATTATTTTAATCTCTCCGTCAATAATGGACATAATCGGCCGCAGACCCAACATATCGCCTACAAAAGCGGCGGCTACGCTGATTCGGCCGGACTTTTTCGCAAAATCCAGATTGTAAACAGAAAAATAGGTCTCCGCCCGACTGAAATAATCGTCCAGATACGCCAGGATCTCCTCATAGGAACGTCCTTCTTCCGCCTGCTTTGCCGCCTGCACTACTGCATAGCCATAAGTATACGTATAGCAAAGTGAGTCAATCACCGTAATCTGAGTTTTTTGGGCCAGTTCCGGATATTCCTCTGCAAACAGATCTCTGCCCATATTCGCCGCAGCAAACATGTTGGATCCCTTGGAATTGATGGTTACATTGATGATTTTGCGGTACCCGTCTTCTGCCGCATGCCGGTACACCTCTGCATAACGGGTATGAGGAATATGGCTTGTCACAGGAATCCGGGCCGCATCGGTTAAAAGCTTATAAAATTCCCGATTGGTGAAATCCACCCGCTCATGATAATCCTTTCCGTCGATGGCAATAGGGATCGGCAACACCTCAATCCCATATGCCCTCGCCTCTTCCTCCGGAATATCACTGGCAGAATCGGTGATAAATTTGATTTTTTCCATGGATAATCGTCCTCCATATGTCATTCGTGGCCGTCTGTTTCCTCCGGCCAGGTGTAACAGGACAGCTGCCCCTGATTTTCCAGTTCCGGAAAGCCCCACTGCCGCAGCGTCTCATACACGCTTACCGCAACTGTATTGGACAAATTCAGGCTGCGCAGCCCGCCTTTCATGGGCAGCCTCAGGCACGCATCCGGATGCTGCAGCAGCAGTTCTTCCGGCAGGCCCTTGTCCTCCCGACCAAAAACCAGATACGCATTGTCTGCATAAACTTCTTCGCTGTAATTATGACGCCCTTTGGTGGTAAAATAATAAAAAGGGCCCTGATTTTTGGAAAAAAAGTCTTTCAATCCGTCATAATAGCTGATATCCAGATAGTGCCAGTAATCCAGACCTGCCCGCTTGAGCTTTTTGTCATCTACTGAAAACCCCAAGGGGCCAACCAAGTGCAGCCGCGCACCGGTAGCGGCGCAGGTCCTGGCAATATTCCCCGTATTCTGCGGGATCTGCGGTTCAACCAGGACGATATTTAAAACAGCCAAAAAGGGCGCCTCCCTATTGCAATTCTCAAAATACCTCATATTACATTAAACTATAAAAGCTCTGTTTAATCAAGTGTTTCCTAAAAAATTGCAATCAAAGCGCTCATCATAGAAACGAGGAAGATATGCATACGACTGCAAAAAATAAACCCGCCGGACTCTGCACAGCGGGTTTTCGGCACTATTTCATCATGTAGGACACGTTGCCGGCTAGATCTTCCATAACTTTCATCGCTTTTCCGGCGCTGCGTTTAAGTTTCTTTACCGTGCGGCGTTTTTTGCCGGAAAACAGATATACGGCGGTACCGGCGGCCAGCGCTACGGCGGCTCCTGCCGCTAGGGAATTCATGCCTTTGCTCATAGGGGATTCCTCCTTTATCAATTTTACTAGCAGTATTCCCCGGCAGCCGCCGAACATGCGCGGCAGCGAATTGGAAGAGAAATCCTTTCTTCTGTGGCATACTTGCATTTAAGCGGCTAAAAAAAATCACACCTGCGGAAAATTTTCCGGGTTTGATTTCCATTTTTTATTTTTTGCAGATTTCCGGTGATCCCAATTGATCTAAAAGGGGCATGATATCCAAAAGTGTGTCTACCTTGTTGGATGCGATCGCCAAAAGCTCTTCTGTTGCAGGGATCATGTCGGGGATCATGACCGTATACATCCCTGCTGCAATACCAGAACGGATCCCATTGGGCGAATCTTCCAACGCCATGCACTCCTGCGGTGCCACACCCAAGAGCTCTGCCGCCCGCAGGTAGATATCCGGCGCCGGTTTACTGCGGGAAATCATATCGCCGCAAACCACCGCGTCAAAACGGCCCTGCACGCCTGTCACATCAAAATTATGCATTACTTTTTCATAATTGGTAGAGGTTGCCACTGCGATTTTGTACCCATGTTCTTTCAGATAATCCAGCAGCTCAATAAGACCGGTTTTCAGCGGGACATTGTCCTGTTGACCTCTTTCCTTACGATACTGGCGGGTTTTTCCCCAAAACTCCTCCGACGTCATCATATGCCCATAGCGCTGGGCAAAATTTACCGCTATGCTGGCGCTGGTAGCTCCCAGGCACTCCACGCTGAACGTCTCAATATCCGGCATGCCCAACTGCTTGCCAACGGCCAGCATTGCCTCCTGGCCCTGCCGCTCCGTATCGAACATAATACCATCCATATCAAACACAACCGCTTTTATCATTTGACTTCTCCTCTCCGTCTGTTTCCCGATGGGGATGCTCCCTTACCGGCAGAATCGGCCCTGCACGCCTTTTTTCAGTCTGGGACGATTGGCATTTTGTATCCTGTTACGGACATTATAACATGTTCTATATAAGTGAAGCAACTTTTATTTGCCAAATTTCCCAGCAAGGGCTATACTGGTTTTAATGAAAAAAAGGACGGTTGTTTTTATGGATATGCAAAATAAACGTGTGGCAGCCATCCACGACCTGTCCGGCGTGGGGCGCTGCTCTTTGACAGTCATTATGCCCATTCTGTCCGCTATGGGAGTACAGGCCTGTCCGGTACCTACCGCCATTCTTTCCACCCATACCGGCGGATTTGGAGAAGTTGCCTTTCAGGATCTGACCGATTATTTGCCCCAAGCACTTAGCCATTATCAGCGGCTGAATCTGGACTTTTCCTGCGTTTATTCTGGCTTTTTAGGCTCCGAAGCGCAGATTGACCACTGTCTGGCTTTCTTCCAGGCCTACCCCGATGCATTGGCCGTAGTCGACCCGGTAATGGGAGATCATGGCAGGGCTTATCGCACCGTTACAGAAGGAATGCGGCGAAGAATGATAGAGTTGGTGGGGATTGCAGATATCATTACCCCCAACCTGACCGAAGCCTGCATCCTTCTCGAAGAACCTTATAATCCTATGCCCTTGACTCGTGCCCAAGCCAAAAGCATGCTGGCCAGGCTCAGCGAAAAGGGGCCAAAAAAGATCGTCATTACCGGCGTTTCACTGGCAGAGGGAAACATGGCCAATATCGGCTACGACCAGCAGCACAATTATTACTGGTGTGTCCCCTGTGACTATGTACCGGTCTCCTATCCCGGTACCGGTGATATTTTCGCCGCTGTCCTGACTGCCTCTTTCCTGATTGGGGACAGTTTGCCCATCGCCATGAGCCGTGCGTCCCGGTTCGTGGAAATCGCCATCAAAACCACCTTTTCTTATGGGGGAGACACCCGTTTCGGCGTAATGCTGGAATCGGCTATGCCGTTTTTGATGCAAAGAGAAGTCCCGCAGAATTTTCATCTGCTGTAAAGACGGCTCGGCAAAGATAAAAAAGGGGAACGGCTATACCGTTCCCCTTTTTTATCTTTGCCGCAAGAATTTATTTCTTCTGTGTTTCCTCCCAAGGCATTTTCTCCTGCTCAGCGGGGAAAGATGGCGGCACCGGCGGCTGATCATTCTGCTGTATCGGCCCTTGATAGGGCGCCTGACCCGGATACTGTCCGTAAGGCATGCCGGCAGTTTTGGATTTTGTCACAAAAATCAGCACCGTAAACAGAACACACATAGGAACTGCCAAAATCAGTCCCAAAAGGAGGCCGCCGCCCAAACAGGCAAAAAATCCGCCGATAGCCAGGCCAATCCTTTTTTTCACCAACCCGCAGATCAGGGGCACCAAGCCCAGAAACCCGCCCACAATCAAAGACCCGATCAAGGCGGCAATCAAATCAATCATATCATAACGGTAAGACATCTTTATTCCTCCTCTTCCCCTTGCAGGTAAACCCGCGGTACCCGTTTTCCAATCAGGCACATCACTTCATAATGAATGCTCTTTTCATCCTGAGCCAAATCCTCAATGGGAACCGAGCAATCCCCATCCCGGCCAAAAACGGTGACCTGATCACCCGGACGGACAGACGGAATATGTGTCACATCCAGCATCAGCTGATCCATACAAACCGTACCCACCACTGGGGCCAGCTTGCCATGTACCGCCATATGGGCCTGATTGGAATGTGTGCGGCGGTATCCGTCGGCATAGCCGATGGGAACCGTAGCCAGAACCGTACCATTGGACGCTGTATAGGTCCTCCCATAGCTCACCTGGGCGCCCTGTCCCACCTGCTTTACCATGGCGACAGTGGATTTTAAATCCATGGCAGGAACAAGGTCCATCAGCCCGGCGCAGTCTGGCGTAGGATTCAGGCCGTACAAAATCACACCGGGGCGCACCATATCCAGATGCATTTGGGGAAAACGCATGGTAGCGGCGCTGTTGCAGCAATGATGCAGCGAAAAACGGACGCCCCTTTTTTCCAGTTCCGCCACCCCTTTTTGATAACGGCTAAACTGTTCCAGCGTAAACTGGTCGGAATCCTCATTGGCCTCGTCAGCACAGGCAAAATGGGTAAAAATACCGGTACAGGCAAGTCCGGGCAGCGCAACCGTCTCGCCGATTTGCTCAATCGATTGAGAAAAATGCGCCGGATCGCACAAAAAACCCAGCCGGCTCATTCCCGTATCCAGTTTGATATGACAATCCACCTCCACGCCTGCCTTTTGGGCCTGTTCAGAGAGCGCCTTGGCGTAATCCAGCGAAAATACCGTCTGGCTGATTCGGTTGGCACAAAGCTGTGCTGCCCGATCCGCCGGGGTAAAACCCAAAATCAGAACCGGCTTGGTAATACCACCTTGCCGCAGATGCATAGCCTCTTCAATATTGGAGACGGCAAACCAGTTTGCCCCCTCCCGTTGAAACACCTGGGCCACCTGCCGGTCTCCATGGCCGTAACCGTCGGCTTTGACGACTGCCATGATCTTACAGTCCGGGCCCACCTTCCGGCGAATTTGCCGAAAATTATGCGCCAGTGCATCCAGCCGGATTTCGGCCCAGGTTCGTTTGAGAAAATCCATCTTTCCACCCTCTTTTTGATATAAGAGAGGCGGCTCGCTGTAATGAATCGGGCTGAGCCGCCTTTTTATACTATATGTTAAAAATCAATTTTCTTTTCCAAAAAGTCTACTAAAGAGTCAATGGAAACCCGCTGTTGTTCCATGGTATCCCGGTCACGGATGGTCACGCATCCATCCTCCGCAGAGTCAAAGTCATATGTAATGCAGAAAGGGGTACCAATTTCGTCCTGACGGCGGTAACGTTTGCCAATAGAGCCCGCATCGTCATAATCTACCATGAAATGACGGCGCAGTTCATCATAAACTTTGCCAGCCTGCTCACCCAGCTTTTTAGACAGCGGCAGCACGCAGGCTTTAAACGGAGCCAGCGCCGGATGCAAACGCAGCACAACACGGGTATCGTTTTTCGCGGCATCTACAACCTCTTCGTCATAAGCGTCGCACAGGAAAGCCAGTGCTACGCGATCGGCGCCCAAAGAAGGTTCGACTACATAAGGCAGGTAATGCTCGTTGGTTTCGGGGTCGAAGTACTCTAATGATTTGCCCGACGCGTTCTGATGCTGGGTCAGGTCATAGTCGGTGCGGTCCGCCACGCCCCACAGCTCGCCCCAGCCAAAGGGGAACAAAAATTCAAAATCGGTGGTGGCCTTGGAGTAGAAAGACAGTTCTTCCGGTTCATGATCGCGCAGACGCAGGTTTTCGTCTTTTAATCCCAGGTTCAACAGCCAATCATGGCAGAATTGGCGCCAGTAAGCAAACCACTCCAGATCGGTGCCCGGTTTGCAGAAAAATTCCAGCTCCATCTGTTCAAACTCTCGAATGCGGAAAATAAAGTTCCCTGGAGTAATTTCATTTCGGAAGCTCTTGCCAACCTGCGCCACGCCGAAAGGAACTTTTTTCCGAGTGGTGCGCTGAATGTTGGCGAAATTCACAAAAATACCCTGCGCCGTTTCAGGGCGCAGATAAATCTGGCTTTTTGCGTCTTCGGTTACGCCTTGGAAAGTTTTGAACATCAGGTTAAAGGATCGGATATCGGTAAAATTCTGGCTGCCGCATTCGGGGCATTTGACACCATGCTCCTTTACGAATTCCTGCATGCGGTCAAAATCCCATCCCTCGGGAGAAACGCCGGTCTGATCCTCAATCAACTTATCGGCGCGGTGACGGGTTTTGCAGTCCCGGCAGTCCATCAGAGGGTCGGAAAAGCCGCCTACATGGCCGGAGGCAACCCAAACCTGCGGGTTCATTAAAATCGCACTGTCCAGCCCTACATTATAGGGAGATTCCTGTACAAATTTTCTCCACCATGCTTTTTTCACGTTATTTTTGAATTCCACACCCAAAGGGCCGTAATCCCACGAGTTCGCCAATCCGCCGTAGATTTCGGAACCGGCATATACATAGCCGCGGTTTTTACACAGTGCGACAATTTTTTCCATTGTTTTTTCGGAATTTTTCATATTTCCTGCCTCCTTGTTCTTTAAAAGGATCTGCTATCTTTTCATTGTATCGGCTATGGCCTCGCAAGTCAAGAAGCCTCACTAATTCCCAATGCCAAACCTTTGATTCAGTTGACAAATGGTTTTGTCTATTCTATAATAAAAAATACATTTTCAACACAAAAGAAAAGCAGCCTATCATACCGGGGTGTAGCGCAGTTGGTAGCGCGCCTGCTTTGGGAGCAGGATGCCGGGTGTTCGAGTCACCTCACTCCGACCATTTAGAATCAGAAAAACCGCCTAAATAGGCGGTTTTTCTGATTCTAAATGGTAATTTGAGAACAAATTGCCCTATTAATAGAGACTGCATGGCCGCTCTGCGCCGTTTATTCCAGCTGTCCGGGTAGTCTCCGTTTTTCCTTGGGTGAAAAACAAGCATCAAAAGCCTCCGCATCCGCGTCGTCCACGAAGTAGCCCCCCGGATCCTTGTAAGTGCCGGTGACGCCATCCAGATAGCCTTGTTTTAACTCACAAAGCAGGAAGTAAGGTACCTGTGCGTCCCGCGGTTCGGTAAAATAGTGGATTCCTTTCGTACTTGCTACTACAAAGCCGAACTTTCCATAAAAGTTAATATTGCCGGAAATGAGGATTGCCCCTACCCCCATCTTCCTGGCTTCCTCCATGGAATGATGCAATAAGGCAGTGCCATATCCCTGGCGCTGGTACGCCGGCGCAATGCTGATAGGACCGAATGTCATGGCGGGAATCACTCGGCCGTCGTCAGCACAGATTTCGGATCGCATATACATCACATGCCCTATTATCTTTCCATCCTTCTCCATCACGAAGTCCAACTCCGGGACAAAGGCGGGGGCCTGTCGGAGCATATGCAAGATATAGTGCTCTGTACAACCGGGCCGGTATACATTCCAGAAGGCTTCGCGAGTCAGGTTTTCCACCTCACGGTGATCGTCGGACTTCTCAAGACGGATGATATCGTTATTTTTCATAGTATTTCCTCACTTTGCAACACAACTTCCTTTTGTATTAATATACCCCATAGATTTGATCGCTGTCATGCTTTTTGTAGTTGGTAAAAGTCTTTCCGCAAAACGGTTTGTATGGTATACTGACAGAAACAGGGGTGAATATTATGACAGCAGACGAGTTTTTATTTTTTAATATCATGCCAAATGCACTGCCGCTGTATGAAATTCTGCGGAGTAAATTGCTGACCGAGTGCCCAAACACCTCCCTAAAGGTGCAAAAATCCCAAATCACCTTCAAGGCAAAGTACGGCTATGCTTTTGTTTCTCTAAAAAGGATGAAAGGTTGCCCGGAAGTATTCATAATTGTGTCTTTCGGCTTGTCTCACCGACTGAATTCGCCCCGCATTGCCATAGCCGTAGAACTCTATCCCAATCGCTGGACCCATCACATGATTGTGTTCGAGGCAGAACAATTGGACGATGAGCTGATAGGATGGCTGCGGGAAGCCTATGATTTTGCGCAAACCAAGGAAAGGAGATCCTCTTTATGAAATTTAAAAATCCCCTTTTGGCAGTAAAAGACATGCCCGCTTCCATCGATTTTTACAAACGGGTTCTGGGCCTATGCGTCATCATGGATTTTGGAGCCAATGTGACCCTGACTGGCGGCGTTTGCCTGCAGACTTTAGATTCCTGGCAGGAATTTCTCGAGGGCAAGCCTGTTCTTTCGGGCGGCAACGCCGGTGAGCTTTACTTTGAAGAATCCGATTTCGAGGCCTTTTCTGAAAAATTAAAGAAGCTGGAAATAGAGTATGTTCATGCAGTAAAGGAACACCGTTGGGGTCAGCGGGCCGTTCGTTTCTACGACCCGGATCACCATATCATTGAAGTGGGCGAACAGATGGAAGCTGTCGTGCGTCGTTTCCTGGACAGTGGAATGACAGAAGAACAAGTGGCAAAAAGGATGGATGTGCCTCTCAAATTTGTAGAAAGCTGCATGAGATAACCGGAGGAAACAGCTATGATGGATATTTTTGAATCCATTGCCTGCCTGACATGCAAAGATGCCAAGGCAGCCAGTTGCTACGCAGACCAGATCACAGCAGAAAGCCGGAAGGATGGCCGCTGGACACCTTTTTTAACTGACTTTTCCGCGTTGCTCCATCATAAAAATTCTCTGGTTCGAAACCGGGCCATCTCCATTCTTGCCGCCAATGCAAAATGGACCAGCTCGGAAAGATTTGGTCCCGTGCTGGACGAATTACTCCGCCATATTACTGACGAAAAACCTATCACTGCCCGGCAGTGCATTCAGGCAATGCCAGAAATTGTCGAGGCTCATCCTTCCATGATCCCCCGTATTCGACAAGCTCTGGAGAACGCTGATCTGACCGATTACCGGAACAGTATGCAGCCGCTGCTTTCAAAGGACATTGCAACCGTGTTAAAAAAGCTAATGTGAAGTAGAAAAAAGGAGCCGTTGTGATGAAGGGGTTTAAACGAGAGAATCAACTGCTTTCCCTTTGTGGATTGAACTGTGGTTTATGCCCGATGTTTCTCGGGAAATACTGTGGCGGATGCGGAAAGGGAAATCAATCCTGCGCCATTGCCAAATGCAGTTTGGAGCACGGGAAAGTTGAATACTGCTATGAATGTGAACAATATCCCTGCGAAAAATACCTGAATATAGAAGATTTTGACTCTTTTATTACCCATAAACGCCAGAAAGCGGACTTGGAACGAGCCCAGAAGATTGGTATTTACGCATACAATCGTGAGCAGACGGAAAAAAGAAAAATCCTTGATCAACTGCTGAAAAATTACAATGATGGGCGCAGAAAAACTTTCTTCTGCACGGCTGTCAATTTGCTGGAGCTTTCCTCGCTGCAGCAAGCCATGGAACAGCTGCGCGCATCCGGAGAGCTGACCATGAAGGAAAGGAGCCAATATGCGGTAAATGTGCTTCAGAAGTTGGCCGGCGAAAAAAAGATTGAGTTAAAACTTCGAAAAAAGCGGGGGAATCTGGATGATCCGAGAAATTTGTAAAGATAGAACTTTTCTTGCCCGAAAATCCGAGCCGGCAACAGCGGAAGACCTCTGCGTGGCTCAGGACTTACTGGAAACGCTGAAAGCTCACAAGGATGGATGCGTGGGCATGGCAGCTAACATGATCGGTATGAACAAACGCATCATCGTCTTTGACGCTGAGGGTGCCTACATGACTATGTTTAATCCTGAGATCATCAAACGATCCGGTCCCTACGAGGCGGAGGAAGGCTGCCTGTCTCTCACCGGTACCCGCAAGACAAAGCGCTTTCATTCCATCAAAGTCCGATATCAAAACGAAAAGTTCCAAACACGATTCAAAACTTTTACCAGCTGGACTGCCCAAATTATCCAGCACGAAATCGACCATTGCGAGGGCATTATCATCTAAGGAGGATTTATCCATGATTGTTTATTTCACCGGCACTGGCAACAGCCGTTACTGTGCGCAGATGCTGGCAGACAAACTGGATGATGAAATTGTTGACGCTTTTCACTTTATTCGCAACGGCATCCCGGCCGAACTGATTTCCGGCAAGCCCTGGATATTTGTGGCTCCCACCTATGGCTGGCAGCTGCCGCGCATTTTTGTGGATTTCATTCGCAGCGGCAGCTTTTTGGGCAGCAAAGACGCTTATTTTGTCATGACCTGCGGCAGTGAAATCGGCAACCCCGAACCAAAAAACAAGGCGCTCTGCAAAGAAATCGGGCTCCGTGTCCTGGGGACTCTGGGGGTGGTCATGCCGGAAAATTACATCGTCATGTTCAACGCTCCCGGGCAGGACAAAGCCTGCGAAATTGTAGCTGCCGCGCAGCCGATGCTGGAAATAGGGATTGCCCGTATCCGGGAAAAAAGGGCTTTTCCTGTTCACAAGGCGGGCATCACAGACAAGCTGAAGTCCGGCTTCGTCAACGATATGTTTTATCGAATCTGCGTGAAATCCAAAGCCTTTTTCGTTTCCCGCAACTGCATTGGCTGCGGCAGATGTGAGAAAGCCTGTCCTCTGGGCAACATCCAGATGAAAAACGGAACACCTGCCTGGGGCGACCGCTGCACCCATTGTATGGCCTGTATCTGCGGCTGTCCAGCCGGCGCCATCGAGTATGGCAAATCCAGCAAGGGAAAGCCGCGATATCAATGTCCGGCATACAAAAATAAAGGGACAGAAGAAATTAAAAATGCCTCCATCAATCTGCACGGCCCATTTTGAGAAGACCTGTTCAAAATATAAAAAGCGGAGAGAACAACTGAAAAGGGATCTGATCCAAAAAGATCCGCTTGAAGAAGATGAACACTGCGCTTTTATCGGTCATCTCACAAAATCGAAAAGTCAGTGCGGCAAATTGTTCCCATCCGCCCATAGAAGTATCGGTTGATATGTGCCACAGCTGTTTTTTGGAAAATATCAAACATTTCGTATTATTTCATCAATAAAATACGATTCGTATCAAAATATCGTTAAAAACATATCATTATTCTATTGCAAAATACGATTCGTTATGATAGAATAAAGGCTGTCAAAAGGGAGTAGTTCCACTGTCAACAGTGGTGCGCACCGTCAGTACGGGTTTTACATCAAAAACCTCGGGCAGCGCAGATATCTGCAAAGATTTTAACAAGACTTTTACCATTTCTGGTAAAAGTCTTTTTTTATGGCAGCTTCTCCCTCTTGGCAAAACCAGCTAGCGGGTTTATACTAAAATTAATTTTTTTAAGGAGGAAATACAATGCCTGAATTTTTATTATCCAGTACTTTTCTTTTCTCCGCAGCGGCGGTCTTCATCGTTCTTCTTCTGCTGATTTTGGGCTATCTGAAAGCTCCGCCGGATACAGCTTACGTTATCTCCGGATTGGGCAAAAAGCGTATTTTGATCGGTAAAGCGGGATGGCGTGTTCCCTTTTTCGAGCGGGTGGATAAGCTTTCTCTGCGGGTCATGCAGGTAGACGTGAAAACCACTGAGGCCGTACCCACCAATGAATTTATCAACGTCTCGGTAGACGGTGTGGCAAACATCAAAATTTCTTCCGACCCGGAACTTCTCAAGCGCGCCGCAGAAGCGCTGCTTGGCATGCGTCAGCAGGAACTGATCAGCCTGGTCACCCAGGTACTGGAAGGTAATATGCGTGAAATCGTCGGTTCTGTCGGACTCAAAGAAATGGTGCAGGACCGGCAGGGCGTTGCCAAAAAGATTACCGAAAATGTGGTGCCTGACATGCAAAAGCTGGGCATCGAAGTGGTAAACTTCAACATCCAAAACTTTAAGGATGCGGCAGGAACCATCGAAAACATGGGTATCGATAACGTGGAGCAGATCCGCAAAAACGCCCAAATCGCCAAGGCCAATGCGCAGCGCGATATTTCTATCGCTACTGCCAACGCCCAGCAGGAGGCCAACGCCGTCAAAGTATCCACTGAAAAAATGATCGCAGAACAAAACGCCGAACTGGCGGTGCAGCAGGCGGATATGAAAGTCCGCGCGGATACCAAAAAGGCAGAGGCCGACGCCGCCTACTCTATCCAGCAGGAGGAACAGCGTAAGACCATTGAGGTGGCCCGCACCAATGCTGACATTGCACGCAAGGAAAAAGAAGCGGAATTGGCAGAAAAGGAAATCGCCTTAAAAGAACGTCAGCTGGATGCAGATATCCGTAAACAGGCCGACGCCATGAAGTACAAAGTGGAAAAAGAAGCCGAAGCGGACCTGATCCGCCGCCAGAAAGAGGCAGAGGCGCAGAAGTTCGAGGCAATCCAGCAGGCTGAAGCCCGCAAGGCAGAAGCCGAAGCCCTGCGTTTCGCCATGGAGCAGGAAGCAGAGGGTATTCGTGCCAAGGGCTTAGCAGAGGCGGAGGCCATCGACAAAAAAGCAGAAGCACAGCGCAAAATGGGCGAGGCTTCAGTATTGGAAATGTATCTCAACGCGCTGCCCGAGGTGGTCAAAAACGCCGCCGTTCCGCTGGCGCAGACGGATAAAATCGTTATGTACGGCGATGGCAACTCCACCCGCCTGGTCAAAGATGTTATGTCCAGTGCCAGCCAGGTGATGGACGGCATGAAAGAGTCTACCGGCATTGACCTGCAGGCTCTGTTGGCCGGCATCGTCGGCGGAAGGCTGGCTGCGGCTCCCGCACCGGCTCCCGTATCCGCTCCCTCCTGTCCAAATGATGTGCAGGAACCTGCCGCTGCCGCAATAAAACCAGAAGAATCAAACAGCCAGCAGGTTTAACCTCCGCATCCGATTCCCTATCCCCCTTAATTTCATTTTCTCCGGCGCGCTTTTGATTGGCGCGCCGGGATTTTTTTGCCGAAACTGGATTTCGATCTTGACTTTCTCCTATGCCTGTGCTACAATGCGAGCAAATTGAATACAAAAGCGTTGAAAAGAAATAGTAAGCATTGCGGCGCCCCCAGAGAAAAGGCGGTCGGTGAAAGCTTTTGACAAAGCAATGCCCAACCCCTCTTGGAGCTGCGAACCGAACAAAGGCCAAGCCTTTTTATAAGCTTCGCCGGGCCCTCCCGTCACAGAGGAAGCGCATCGGGCTGATTTTGTCCCGTGCGTAAAAGTGCGGATTTTTCCGAATTTAGGTGGTACCACGGACGGTTTCGTTCGCCCTAAGCTGACCATAGGTCGGTTTAGGGCTTTTTTGTATTCTTTTTTCGGGCCAAGATGGGAGAACTCCCAGTTGTATGCCCGGCCCAATATTTCGATCAGGAGGTAAGGGATATGAAATTGGAAAAACTGGTAGGAGAGCGTTTTAAAGAACGTCCCTCTGACTGCGTTATCGACAGCCATGCTCTGATGCTGCGCGGCGGCTATATGAAATATGTCGCTAACGGTATTTACTCTTCCTATCTGCCCCTGCGGCGAATCACCCGCAAAATCGAGCAGATTATCCGAGAAGAAATGGACCGAATCGACGGACAGGAAGTGCAATTCCCAGTGGTTCTGCCCGCCTCACTTTGGCAGGAATCCGGCCGGTATGAAAGCGTGGGCAGCGAACTGATGCGTTTTTCGGATCGCAACAACACCCCGCTGGTTTTGGGGATGACACATGAAGAAGCCGCCGTCCAGCTGGTGCGGGAATATGGACAAAGCTATGGTAAATACCCTTTTATGATCTATCAAATCCAGACCAAATTCCGGGACGAAGCCCGTCCTCGGGCAGGGCTCATCCGGGTGCGGGAGTTTACCATGAAAGACGCTTATTCTTTTCACACCAGCCAAGCGGATCTGGAATCCTATTACGTCCGGTGCTTTCAGGCCTATGAACGGATCTTCTCACGGGTCGGAGTGCCAGAAGTGGTTTCGGTCTCCTCCGATTCTGGCATGATGGGCGGTAATCTATCCCACGAATTTATGCTGCTGACCCCGGTAGGAGAAGATTCTATTGCCATTTGTGAAAGCTGCGGCTACCGCTCCAATCTGGAGGCGGCAGAATCTATTGTAAAAAAACACCGGGATGAAATTTCTCGTCCACTGGAGCTGGTTCATACTCCCAATATCCACACCATCGAGGACATCTGCGAATTTTTGGGCACGTCCAAAGAAAAGAGCTGCAAAGCAGTTGTCTACCAGAAAAATACGGACAACCATTATGTCGTGCTGTTCATCCGCGGAGATCTGGACGTAAACGAAACCAAACTGACCAACTTTTTGGGCTGCGAAATTCATCCCGCGGTTATTGATGAGGATTGCGGCCTCCACGCCGGATATATCGGGCCATACGGCCTGCAGGAAGATTTGACGGTACTGTTTGATCGGTCACTGCAAGGCGCCAACAACTTATCCTGCGGCGGCAACCGAGAAGCGTATCACTACACCGGATTGGACATGCAGCGGGAATTTCCGTCTGCCGTTTACAACGACTTTGCCAAGATCCAGGAAAACGGCATTTGCCCTCACTGTCAAAAAGAGGACATCCATATTTTCCGCGGTATCGAGGTGGGTAATATTTTTCAGTTGGGTGATAAGTATACCCGCTCCATGCAGATGACTTACCTGGACCGGAACGGGGAAACACATCATCCGGTGATGGGCTGCTACGGCATCGGGGTCGGCCGGCTGGCCGCATCGGTATGCGAGGCGCATCACGACGATCACGGGCCCATCTGGCCCATTTCCATCGCCCCCTGGCAGGTGCATTTGTGCGCTGTCCGCGCCGGTGATCCCACAGTGCGCTCCTGTGCAGATCAGTTGTACGAAGCTTTACAGAAACACGGTATGGAAGTGATTTTCGATGATCGCAACGTCAGCGCCGGTGTGATGTTTTCCGATGCTGATCTTCTGGGCGTACCGGTGCGGATCATTGTCAGCCCCCGTAATCTCAAGGAAAACTGTTGTGAAATCACCACCCGGGACAAATCTTTCTGCCAAAAGACACCACTGAGCGACGCTGTTGCCCACGTCTCACTCCTGGTGGAAAAGCTTCTGGCACAATCCCGGCAAAACATCGAAAAAAATAACAACAGCCCTCTTCTTTGAAAAGGGAAACATTGTCATGAAAAACCGTAGGGCCTTTTGCTCCCAAATTAAAACCTCATAATAGCCACAAAAGTCCTCTTTCTTACCCGTTGGGCGAGAAAGAGGACTTTTACTTTCGATCTTCCTTCCGCGTTTCATACTGCGGAGAATATTAAAAATTTACATCGCCCTGCTGTTTTTCAGCCTTTTTACTGCTTCCAGCAACGCTGCCTTTGCTTCGGGATTCGTCTGTTGAGGAATCCGCTCCGGCTTGCCGAAATAGTAGCCCTGAAAATAATCAACTCCAATGGCAAGCAGCGTTTCCATCTCTTCCCGTGTTTCAACCCCTTCTGCCACCACTTTGATTTTTCTCTGCCGCGAATAGGCAAACAGATGACTGAACAGCTCCTGCCGGTCCGTATCCCGGTCAATCCCACGGATGATTCCCATATCGATTTTGACATAATTGGGGGATATCACCAAAAGCATCGTATCACCGTTATAGCCGCTGCCATAATCGTCCAACGCAATGGCCGCACCGGTTTCCCGACAAGACTTCTGTTTTTCCCGCAGACATTCCATATCCATTTGATCCCCCTCGGTCATTTCAATGACAATGTGGGATAAATTTTTCGAGAACTGTTTTTGAAACTGCTGAAGGTCTTGGGGGGACAGTTTTTGATTTGAAATGGAATTGATAAATATTTTTCTGTTGCCAAACCATTCTGGATGCTGGGAATATACCTTCATACATTCAAACCAAGTCAGCCGCTCAATTTCCCCCATCTTGGAATGTACCCGTGCAATCCGCAGTACGTCCAGCGGTGTACGGATTGTTTCGGTGCGGGGACGCATCAGCGCTTCGTAGCCAAAAACCTCCCCCGTACGTGCGTCAACCACCGGTTGAAATGCATAGTCCACCATCCGATGATCGATCAGCAGATTCAATTCTTCCTGACTCTGCATCAAAAAGGCATCTCTTTCATAGCTCTTTCGGTCAAAATCTTCGATTCCGCCCTTTGTGCTGTTTTTCACCTGATACATTGCAAAATCTGCAAATTTTATCAGGTCCTGCAAATTATCCGTATCACTTGGATACCAGGCAGCTCCCAGAGAGGCGCGCACCCAAATCTGCGTTCGATCAGGCAGCAGCATCGTACTGGCCTGAAGTTTCTCACGGATAAATCGGATGCGCCTTTTTAACTCTGCCTGGGAAGAGTATCCTTGGAAAAAATAAAGAACTCATCTCCGGACATTCTGGCCGTAATGATCTGACTGCTGGAAACACCGCGCAGCACACTGGCAGCCGCACGGATATATTCATCCCCGCAATCATGGCCGTAGGTATCGTTGATATATTTTAAGTTATCTAAATCAATCATAATCAGCGCTGCAATTCCCATCTGCTGCGGATGCTCAAATAATCTTTTTACACGATCATAGAAAGCACGCCTGTTGAGCAGCGTGGTCAGCAAATCATAGTCGCGTTCATATTCCAGACGCCGTTTTTCTGCGAGTTCCTGGGTAATATCCATTAAACCCCCCAGCAAACTGCCGTTGTTCTCTACCATCTTTAACCGGACACTGCGCGGTATCCCTTCGCTGTCAGTCAGGGAAAGGATCATCGTTTCTTCTCCGTTTTCCGCCCGGCCTTTCTCCAAAAGGGGATAGAGGATTGAATCAAGCACCGACAGCGGAACACAGAAATTTCCGTCCTGTTCTTCTTCCTCAACCGGCAGGTCCATCAATCGGACACATCCTTTGGTACAATAGACCAGTCCCCGTTCCTGCTGATACTCAAATGCGCCCAAGGATACATCTACCATATCCAGAATCTTTACTAATTTTGATGCCTCATCTGCCACTGACTGACTGGATTTTTCAATTGCCTCGGACAACTGGTGAATTTCCTTGATATCCAGGCGGGGCAGCAAAACCGGCTGACGCGGATCACTCTTCTGCACCTGCCGGGATAATTCCACAATCGGGCGGGTCAGACGGTAGTCCACAATCGAAATAAACACCACCCCAAGCAGGATGGAAACTGTCAGTACCAAAAGGATGTCTGTAGTTACCTTTTTTGAAAAAGAGTGCAGGTTATCCGCCTCATCCAAGGCGATCAGCGCCCACGTCTCCTGCTCAAAAGGAGTATTCGTATTATATAGCTCCAGGAAATGAACGCTCCCGTAAATCTTCCCTCTCATCTCTTCTTTTCGCTGGACAGCATATGTATTTTCAAAAACTGCCTCTGATTCAAAGGACAATTCCTGTGCAGAACCGAACAGCCTGGTATAAGCCGGTCCGCTGGACATTACCAGCTGATAATCCGCCCGCCCGTCTGCCGAATCCATATCCACCGCCAATGCGTAGCAGGCGCTGTTTTCCGCGTTCAGTTCTTCAAACGGCATCTGTTTACGCAGATAGTCCACCGTCAGTTCTATGCCTAAAACGCCATAAGGCTTTCCTCCTGGCGTTAAAAGCGGCTGGGAATAGGTGATGATTTTAATATCATTCTCGTCAATCGCAAACGGAAGAGACCAATATCCCAGGTGGAAGAGTCAACACTGGAGTATTTTAGGGCAGCCAAAAAAGGTTTATAATAAGTCTTGTCACTGTTGTCCAGACAGAATTGCGGTGTCTAAAAAATATCCGGCGGGATTCCCAACGCCTTGCTGATACGGGAAATGCCCCGTTCCATCATAATATCCGAATAATCAGATGGGGTTGACACTGGGTCTGTATCCCGAAAATGTACACTGGAGTAAGCGGCAGCCTGCCCACTTTGAGGTACAGAAAAACCGGTGTCTCCGTTGAACACAACAAAGGCGCCGGTAACAGAGTTGCGCCGCATTAAATGCAAAAGGTCCGGTGAAATCAATTCCAGCAATTCAGAAGTCCATTCCTCTTCCGCCGTTAATGCGGAGTACACAGCCTGATTTTGCTCCAGCATATTGCTCACTTTTTGATTAATCAGCGTCTCCGCAGCTGCCAGATCGCTCCACCGCTGGACCATTTCATTTTCCAGGTAATTTTTACGGTTTGTTACCCGCTCGTTCAAAATTTCAAAACTGTTTTGTTCTAAGCGGTCAATGGTTCCGCCCCACAGAATGGAACCACCGAACAGGACCGACTGCAAAATCATCACAAAGGACAAAGGAATCCACATTCTTCGCATAATGGAATGCTTTCTGCCTTTCGCTTTCATCTGCTATCCCTCCCTGCTCCTCGCTTTATCTGCCGGATGGCATGTGCTTTCTGTCATTCCAATGCCGCCTGTAAAGATTCCTCCAGCTGCTGATACCACTGTTCAAAATTTTCATCTGTATCAAAAGCGGCAACCGCATTCTCATAGGATTCTCCCTGTTCCAGCAGCGTTAGAACCTGCGCCCGGTCTTCTCTCGCTTTATCGCTCATCGCAGTTTCCAACACGGCGCGGGCGTCAACCCCTCCGGCGAAAGCTTTGCTGGTATACAGCTCGCAGTCCGCAAGCTGATTCATCGTTACCGTAAACATTTTTTAGCAATTCTTTGGCCGAACCGTTCTCCACCGATTCTAAGGCTGGCAGAATCTTATCCAACTGGTTCGCCTCATTTTTTACCGGCAGATACCCGGAAGATGCAGAAAAGCCGATGTTTCGCTGCGCTTCGGTAAACCACTTTAAAAAGACGGTCGCTGCATATTCTGTGCTTTCGTCCGATTTTGTCACTACCATGCTGGCTCCCTGCTGCATAATGGCATTTTCCCCTCCGGCAAAAGTGGGGACTGGGAGCATGGTACATTCAATTGCATAACTCGCACCGTCTTCCGTATTCACCTGATCCGGAAAATAGGTTGCTCCCGTAGTAGAGCCGACTAGCGCAATAATATCCCCAGTTTTGGCGTCATCCGAACGAAAACGCCCGAACGATTCAAAATATCCTTTTACAGTGGGCACATAATAGCAATCCCACAGTTTACGCATGATTTCCCGATCCAGCTGGAGCGTCATTTCTCCATCGCGCACAGAAAAGATTTCCAACTCCAGTTGTTTGCAGCCGATAATGATATAATTGGCCATTGCATCCCTGCCCCAAAAGGCCTTTCCATCATTGGGCGTTTCGGTCAGGCTGTCGGTCCATTCATAATATTGCCGCCCAACTTCTGCTACCCCTTCCATCGTTTCCAAATCAGACAGCTGTACGCCGGTCGCCTGTGCGAACGGTTTCCAATCCGTGCTGTTGAGAATCATGACCTCCGCCGACTTGGCGGTAGGAAATATCTTCAGCGCACCGTTTTTGTCAAAGCGCCCCTCCTCCAGATATTCTGAGCGGTACTCATTCAGCTCCTCCTCGGTCAAATACCGGTCTAACTCTGCTACCAGCCCCAGCTGATCTACCACATAAGCCGTATCGGCATAAGCGGCAAAAATATCAGGAATATCCTCCGCTTCTACCTTTTTATTCGCAGCGTCCACAACTTTTTCTGTCAGATCCGATATATTGCCCTGGCTGAATGCTTCTACGATGATTCCTTTTTTCAGACCAATGGTTTCATTGAATTCCTGCACCATATGGTCGAATGCTGTTTTTTGAACGCCGTTGTAATAATGCCAAATTTCCAAATTCACTGGTTTTTTGGGGTCCAGCTGCGGCAGAGAAACCGCCGTATTTTGTAAAGCTGATTACTCCGGTTCAATCCGGGAGCCGGATCCTGCGCTGCAGGCAGTCAGCAACAGCGATGCCGCCAGAAAAAACGAAAAAATCTTTATGCCCCTTTTTTTCATAAACCCCCTCCCATTCTCCTCGTTTCCCTATTATCGTACACGATCCTTCTCTTTACCAACAAAAAACGTCCGGATTTCTCCCGAGAGGGCTTGTCCTTTTTATTCCCGCCCGCTCCAGCAGTAGGTGCACAGCTTGCAGGGTTCAATTCCCACCGAATCGATCATGTCATCCAGCCTATGATAACGCAGGGAAGTGAATTTCAGTTCTTTTCCGATCTCATCCACCATTTCTTTGTAGTTGGTGCTGTCCGGATTCGCATAATCCAGCAAAGTGTCATAATCAGTAATTCCTTCCCGGCGCTGAATCACGCGCCGGCCGATCAGTTCCAGTTCCGAATTGGAACGCGAAAAATTCAGGTACTTACAGCCAAACAAAAGCGGCGGGCAAGCCGGTCGGATATGGACCTCTTTGGCACCGTTCTGATACAAAAGTTCTGCACTTTCCCGCAGCTGGGTTCCCCGTACAATGGAATCATCGATCAGCACCATGCTCTTGTTCTGAATCAATGCGTTAACCGGTATCAGCTTCATCCGGGCAATCAGGTTCCGCTGGGTCTGATTGGGCGGCATAAAGGAGCGAGGCCAGGTCGGCGTATATTTGATGAACGGACGAGCAAATGGAATCCCGGACCGGTTGGCATATCCAACCGCATGGGCAATACCGGAGTCCGGCACGCCTGCCACCATATCAGTGCGCACCTCGTCTCGTCCTGCCAGCTTTTCTCCGCAGCGGTAGCGCATCTGCTCTACGTTGACTCCCTCATAAGTAGAGGTTGGGTATCCATAATAAACCCACATAAAGGTGCAGAATTTCATCTGCTGTTGCGCCGGGCTTACCGTTTCGGCCCCTTCCGGCGTAATCAGGGCGATTTCTGCCGGCCCCAGTTCTTTATAATCCTCATAGCCCAGATTAATAAACGCGGAACTTTCAAAAGAAGCACAAACTGCGCCTTTCTTTCTCCCCAGCACCAGCGGCGTCCGGCCCATTTTATCCCGGGCAGCGTAAATCCCCTGCGGCG
>Ga0129308_1000121_pt1 | contig 134809 bp, 123 predicted proteins | sample L827metagenome_FD_94440 | JGI IMG/M metagenome (GOLD analysis project Ga0129308, IMG submission 94440) | Ring-tailed lemur group fecal microbial communities from Wisconsin, USA - L827 metagenome | ecosystem: Host-associated > Mammals > Digestive system > Large intestine > Fecal | place: USA...
ACTGCAACTAATTTAGTCTGCTTTCTCATAATTAATGCACTCTCCTTTTTTCTTTTTGAAATACTGTCTTTTTTCGAAATTCCTAACTGCATTACGAGGTCATTATACTTCGGATAAGGAAAATTATCAATAGTTTTTTTACAAATTTCCCAACTTTTTGTTTTAAAGCTAGATTTCTGCATTGCTTGCTATTGATGTATTTTCTGGGAAGTATACCCTACCTCCGATACACTCACATTATAATATAACTTCTCCTAAATTACCATAACATTTCTCTGTGCATTTTCTTACGGAATTGTTACAGAAAGGCTTTTTTAAGCATTTATTGTTCTCATCTTAGTACAATCTTAAGAATTACAGTCCAATTTTAAGACTTTCCTAAATATTTATCTCCTTTTTCTCCCCTTTCTTCCCTTTCCGTGCATGCTTGCGGGACAGCGGCCGGTATTCATTCATACCATTTTCTATGAGCCTTCGTCTTTTTTGTTGTGGCTGCCTTATGCATTATTTTTTCATAAATATACAGGAGTCCTGGCTTTTCATCTTTTCTATTCATAGCTCTCTTGTCCGAGTCTTCTTATCTGCTGCTTTCTCATCCACACTTTTTCTTATCTGTACTCCTCCTTATCCACATTCCTTCTTATCCGCACGCCTTTTTATTCGCACGCCTTCTTATCCACGCTTTTTCCTATCCGCCTCTTTCTTAAGCCATGTGTTCTTTTATCCCGTAGATTCTGCTATACGGCTTTCCTTATCTATTTTAATGTATCACTCTCAAAATTCCCGGCCAGTAAACACTGCTACAGAGCGGGGACGCATGATAAATTCACCGTCTATCCGAATCTCATTGCCCTCCGGGTAAAAATAACGCCCGTTTCCGTCCCCATACGTATTGACGCTGAGATACCAGGCACCTCTTTGATACAGATTTGGAAGGGTAATCGTCACATCCTCCCAGTAGGTATTAACCGCAACGTAAACCAGATCATCTTTTCCTTCTTCCTTATTATATCCGGCAAAGCTCACTGCCAGGAACCGAGTATCCTTAGGGATATTGACCTCCTCTGCCCGGACATAATGGGAGTGAATAGGGTCCATTCCGCATACGGCGTCCGGCAGTTTTTTTCTGATAACCGGGTGTCTCAGTCGGTATGCTATCATGAAACGGAAAAATTCAAACAGATCCCGGTGTCTTTCAAGCAGGCTCCAGTCCAGCCAGGATATCTCATTGTCCTGACAATAACCGTTATTATTTCCGTACTGGGTATTGGCAAACTCATCCCCGGCCAGGAACATGGGTGTCCCCCTGCTGCACATAAGCACGGCGCAGGCATTTCGAATCATCTGGAAACGCAAACTCAATACCTCAGGATCATCGGTCTCTCCCTCTCTTCCACAGTTCCAGCTGCGGTTGTCATTGGCGCCGTCCGTATTGTTCCAGCCATTTCCTTCATTATGCTTCTCATTATAGGAATAAAGATCATACAGAGTAAAGCCGTCATGACAGGTGAGGAAATTAACACAGGAATTATAACCGGCATAGCCGCTGTTGGAATCCGAGTAATAACCGCCGTAAAGATCGCCGGACCCTGAAATACTCCGAGCCGCATTCCAGGCCTCCCAGTTTTCTCCTTTGAGATAGCTTCTTATCGCATCCCGATATCTTCCATTCCATTCGGCCCAACGGCCGTTGGCCGGGAATCGTCCCACCTGATACATACCGCCCGCATCCCATGCTTCAGCAATCAGCTTTACATTTCCAAGTATCGGATCGTAAGCCAGGCTTTTTAAAAGCGGCGGATTGTTCATGGGGGATCCATCCTCATTCCGGCCAAGGATGCTGGCTAAATCAAAACGGAAACCATCCACCCGGTAATTGACGGTCCAATAGCGCAGGCATTCTAAAATCAGCTGCTGAACAATCGGATGATTGCAGTTTAAGGTATTGCCGCAGCCGCTGAAATTGTAGTAGTTTCCATCCGGTGTCAGCATATAATAGATCCGATTGTCAAATCCTTTAAAGGAAAATACAGGCCCTTTCTCATTTCCCTCTGCCGTGTGATTGAAAACAACATCCAGAATCACTTCAATCCCATTATCATGGAGCGCTTTAATCAGTTGTTTTAACTCGGTTCCTTCCTGATTATATTCCATGGCTGCCGTGTAGCTGGTGTTGGGTGCAAAGAAGCCGACTGTATTATATCCCCAGTAGTCAAGGAGCTTTTTTCCGTCCACCTCCCGGACATTCATCATTTCATCAAACTCAAAAATGGGCATCAGCTCCACAGCATTGATCCCCAGTTCTTTTAAATATGGGATTTTCTCCCGAAGCCCCGCAAAGGTTCCCTTATGCTCCACACTGGAGGAATCGTGACGGGTAAATCCACGCACATGCAGCTCATAAATTACCAGATCACACAGTTCTCTGGAAGACTGCGGCATTTCGCCCCATTCAAATACATCTTTTACTACGCGAGCATGATACGTGCCCTGTTTTTCCTTTCCCCATACGCTCTGACCGGTAACAGCTCTGGCGTAAGGGTCCAGCAGGATGTTTTTTCTGTCAAAAAGCAGGCCCTTTTCCGAAGCATAAGGACCGTCAATCCGGTAAGCATATTCAAACTCCTCGATATCCAGGCCAAATACAATCATGGAGTATACATCTCCAATCTTATACTCGTCCGGGAATGGCAGAACAGCATACGGTTCCTCTTCTCCTCTATGGAAAAGCAAAAGCTCGCAATAGGTTCCCTGATGCGTGTGAACCGTAAAATTCACTCCGTTCGGGAGTGCCATTGCACCGCTTACTTCAAACATTCCCGGGCGCACCGGAAAACCGGCAATCTCGCCCATGGGCTTTACTGCAATGGGTAAATTCGGTATATATTCATGATTATATATTTTCAAGAAATGTCCCCCTCTCTATTGGCTTCATTATACTTTCTTTTTAAGGCAGCGTCAAATTACAAATCACTGTTTTTGTTCCGCATTTCTTGTATTGAAATTTTTTCTGTGCTATAATGTTCACATCTTTGTTTTATTTTTATTTTTTGAACAGCTACGGAGGTTCCTATAATGGATCGATATGGACTGATTTGCAGAAGTATTTATGAAAATTCTGATATAACACAAAGAGAAATGGCTTCTGAACTGAAGCTTTCTCTGGGAAGCATTAACCGACTGGTCAGCAGCTGTATCAGCCAGGGGTTGGTGACGGACCGTTCGGAATGCGGCACCTATCAGCTGACAGCAGAGGGACTGCGCTATTTAGAGCAGTTTCGGGTAGACGGAGCAGTTCTCACAGCTGCCGGTTTTGGTTCCCGCTTTGTTCCTCTTACCTTCGAACAGCCGAAAGGACTTCTGGAGGTTTTTGGCGAGCGCATGGTAGAACGTCAGATATGCCAGCTCCACGAAGCCGGAATTACAGATATTACCATTATAGTCGGTTACCTGAAGGAAAAATTCGAATATCTCATCGACAAGTATCAGGTAAAGCTTTTATATAATCCGGAGTATTCCTGCAAAAATACGTTGGCTACCATTTACCATGCAAAAGAGCTTTTCCGCGGACGCAGCATGTATCTGCTGGCCTCGGATAACTGGCTCCGAAATAATATGTTCCACAAATATGAATGCGGTTCCTGGTACTCTTCTGTTTATATGGAAGGAAAGACCTCGGAATGGTGCCTTTCTTCTAATAAAAAAGGGCGGGTTACCTCTGTTTCTATTGGCGGAGAAAATTCCTGGGTGATGTACGGTCCGGCCTTTCTATCCCGTTCTTTTTCCGAACAGTTTATTCCCATGGTGGAAAAAGCCTACGCCCGGCCCGGCACAGAACAGTTTTACTGGGAGCAGATTCTCTTAGATGAGGTGGATACCCTGGAGTTTGATTTAAACTGCCAGCCTTCGGATCAGGTCTATGAGTTTGAAAATCTGGAAGAGTTACGGCTTTTCGACCCTAAATACCAAAACCGTTCGGATAATAAAGCCATGGAACTGGTTTCAAAGGTTTTTAAGGTGGATGAATCATCCATTCACAATATCCGCTGTCTGAAGGCGGGCATGACCAATCAGTCCTTTCTCTTTGAAATTCAGGGGAAACATTATATCTGCCGTATCCCCGGTCCGGGAACAGAGGTCCTGATTAACCGCAAAGAAGAGGCTGCTTCCTACCGGGCAGTAGCTCCTCTGCATATTACGGAACACATCAATTATTTCGATGGGGAAACCGGATATAAAATTGCCGATTTTTATGAGGGTGCCAGAAATGCCAATGCCAAGAGCTGGGAAGATATGGCTGCCTGCATGGCTCTTCTGCGCCGCCTGCATCGCTCCGGGCTGAAGGTTGAGCATACGTTTGATCTGAGGGAACGGATTTCCTTTTATGAAAAGCTGTGCCGTCATCATGAGGTTCTGCTTTTCGAGGATTATCCTGAAGTTCGTCAGCGAATGAATCGGCTGCTGGATCAGCTTGAACTTTTAAAACGGCCCAAATGCCTCGCCCATATTGATCCCGTGGCGGACAATTTTCTTTTTCTTCCAGACGGATCTTTACGTCTCATTGACTGGGAATATGCGGCCATGCAGGATCCGCTGCTTGATATTTCCATGTGCAGTATTTATTCCTATTATCATGAGGAGGAGATGGAGCGGCTGCTGGAGCTTTATCTGGAACGCAGTCCTTCGGATGAAGAGCGCTTCGCTGCCTATGCTTATGCCGCCCTGGGAGGATTTCTCTGGAGTCTCTGGGCCGTCTATAAAAGCCTGGAGGGACAGGAGTTCGGTGATTACACCATTGTGATGTACCGCTATGCCAAGCAGTATTATAAAAAGATTACAGCTGCCTCCCTCTTTCCTTTTCCCGGCGGCGATGTATAGGCCTTGAGCCTGAAGCGGCTTATACCGCCTCCGTCATATCTGCAATCGTAAAAAAAAATTTATAAAAATCGGAAAAATCTATGCTATACTAGACATAGCATCGAACAGTTTTTCGAAAGAGGAGGAGTATTATGATACAAACGAAACGCCTTCGAGCTCTGGGACTGGCCTGCATGATCGGGCTGTCCTGCCTGGCCCCGGCGGTCACCAGTCTGGCATCGGTTTCCTGGACGAAAAGAGGCGGTGTCTATGTGGGAAGCGACGGAACCTCCATTGCCGGGGTCGTGGCCAGGGGAATCGATGTTTCCCATTGGACACAAAGCATTAACTGGCAGGCAGTTGCTGCCGATGATATTCAGTTTGTTATGTTGGGAACGCGTTATGATAATGGAGTCGATCCCTATTTCAGTACCAATGCCCAGGGAGCTGCAGCGGCGGGACTTAAGGTTGGCGCTTATATCTATTCCTATGCCACCACAGAGGCGATGGCAGAATCCGAGGCGGACTTTGTTCTGAATCTGATTAAGGATTATCCCATCTCCTATCCGGTTGTATTTGACGTAGAGGCATCTGCCATGAGCACCCTGTCTCCCACTCAGCTGAGTGCCGTAATCAATGCATTCTGCAGAAAAATTAAGGACGCCGGCTATTACCCTATGCTTTATGCCAGCGATTACTGGCTGAACAATAAGATTGATATGTCCAAGGTGAAATACGATGTCTGGGTAGCCCGCTACGATGCAAAGCACTCCTATCAAAAGGCTGCTATGTGGCAGGCAACCAATCAGGGCACTGTGGCAGGTATCAACGGCAGCGTGGACATTAATTTTGCTTATAAGGATTTCAGTACCGTCATCTCCCCAAATCTCTGGAGAAAAATCGATGGGAAGTGGTACTATTATGCCAATCACATCCTTCAGAAAGGCTGGATCAACGATGGAAACGGCTGGTATTATATGAAGGATGACGGTACCCAGCATAAGGGATGGCTGCATATCGGAAATCAATATTATTATCTGAATGACAACACCGGAAAGATGATGATCGGCTGGCGACAGGATCCTTCCACCTCCAAGTGGTATTATTTCAACGGAAACGGAGAAATGGCCGTCGGCTGGATCAATGACGGCGGAAAATGGTATTACCTCAATACAGACGGCACTATGGCAACCGAATGGCTGAAAGTCGGCGATGACACCTACTATTATTTAAAGAGCGATGGTTCCATGGCCGTCGGCTGGTACAAGATGGATAATGCCTGGTACTACTTCAATCCCACCGGCGAGCTTATCCGCGGCTGGACCGATATCGAGGGATCCCGTTATCTGCTGGGGAATGACGGAAAAATGTATTCCGGATGGCAGCAGATCAACAATATCTGGTACTATTTCGGCACCGACGGCGCCATGCGCATCGGATGGCAGCTTCTGGATGGAACCTGGTATTATTTCAATGATAATGGTCAGATGCTCACAGGCTGGCAGCTGATTGACGGCAGCTATTACTATCTTCACGAGGGAAAAATGCTGACCGGATGGCTCAGTGATAATAACGGCAGCAAGTATTATATGGATACTGAATCCGGAAAGATGACCCGAGGCTGGAAACAAATCGAGGGCAGCTGGTACTACTTTGACCAGTACGGTCACCGCCACACAGGCTGGCTCAACCTCTCCGGCAAATACTACTACCTGGATCCGGATACCGGAAAAATGCTCGCTAATGTTTCACGTGTCATTGATAATATTACCTATACCTTTGATAAGAGCGGCGTATGCCAGAATGAAACAAACAACATGAGCGGAATTGCTGACACTTACTTTGATCCGAACGCCAAACAGACAGTCTCCGGAAGCCAGACTGCACAGACCTCCAGCCCAGGCGGAAACACGCAGACACAGACCTCTGTCTCCGGCAGTAACCAGTCCATGTCCCCTGGCGGCTCCCAGACCACGGTACCCGGCGGCTCCCAGGTTACGGTTCCGGGCAGCACGCAGAATGCGGCACCCGGCAGCTCCCAGACCACAGTACCCGGCGGCAGCCAGGCTGCAGTTCCAGGCGGCACGCAGACTGCGGCGCCAGGCACCGGAACACAAACTCAGATTCCAAGGCCCGGCACCAGCTCCGGCAGCACAGCATCAGGCAGCACCGGCAGCGGATCACTCTCCTACGGAACCACCTACGGTCCCGGCGGCGGAACCTCTGTTAACAACGGAACCGGAAGCACTTCTGCCCCGGCCAATACCGCTTCGGGCAGTGCCACGCCTCCCGGCTCTTCCAACTCCGGTACCGGAGCTTCCACCGCCCCCGGCGCCGGCAGTTCCAACAGCAGCTATAATTCCGGTACCTCCGGAAACAGTTTACAGCCCGGCCTGACCACAGGTCCCGGCCGCAAATAAAAGAATCCTGCTTCGCAGGATTCTCCGCCTTCGGCGAGTTGCGTAAGCAACATAATTCTCTGTCGCCGCAATGCGATCCCTGCGGAGCGTTTTTATGCAATAGGATGCATTTTCCTATTGCATAAAATAAAAAGGCAAAATTCTGACTTCACAGCCGTGCATTTTGCCTTTTCTTTTTCCTACTGCTTTTTTATTCTCTTCTATACCTCAAACACCATATCTCCATAGCTTGGAATCGGCCACAGTTCCCGGTCCACGATCATTTCCAGTCTGTCCGCCGGTGCCCGAAGCTCCTGCATTGCCGTTGTCACATTCCGAAGATATGCATAGGCTCTTTCCTTATTGGACTCAATCACCGAAGCTCTGCTGATCTCATCCTGAAGCTTTGCCATAGCCACCTTCATCGCAGAAAGAAGGTCAGATGACTCCAGGAGCAGTTCCTTCTGTACGCTGACATCAGCCTCCGGGCATGCCTCACGCACAGCATTTAAGGAGGACGCCAGCCGTTCTACGTACTTTACAACAGCCGGGATAATCTGCTTTCCAGCCATATCGATCATAGTCTTTGCTTCGATATTAATCGTCTTTGCATACGCATCATACTCGATCTCCGCTCTGGACTCCAGCTCGGTTCTGGTATACACGCCAAAGCTTTCAAACAACCGCACTGCCTTTTCGGTCCGCAGAGCTTCCACGGAATCGATTCCGGCCTTTAAGTTCGGAAGCCCCCTTCTTTCGGCCTCCTCTACCCATTCCTCAGAATAGCCGTTTCCGCTGAAAATAATCCGCTTATGTTCCACAAGCAGGCGTTTAATCAAATCATGCACAGCGCTGTCGAAATCCTCTGCCTGTTCCAGCTCATCCGCTGCCTCCTTGAAGGCCTCTGCCACGATGGTATTTAACACCACATTCGGAGAAGATACCGAATCCGAAGAGCCCACCATACGGAACTCAAACTTGTTTCCGGTAAAAGCAAAGGGGGAGGTACGATTCCGATCCGTTGCATCCTTGGTGAAATCCGGAAGGGTGGCAACACCCGTCTTTAACACACCGCCCTGCTTGGAATGGGCAGCTTCACCGGTGCTGCAGAGCTGATCGATTACATCCTCCAGCTGCTCACCCAGGAAAATGGAAATGATGGCAGGCGGCGCCTCAGCAGCGCCCAGACGGTGATCATTGCCCGGTACAGCAGTGGATTCTCTCAGCAGATCCGCATGTACATCTACAGCCTTCATGATGCAGGCCAGCACCAGTAAAAACTGGATATTCTCATGGGGTGTTTCCCCCGGATTCATCAGATTAATTCCGTCATCACTGGTTAAGGACCAGTTATTATGCTTACCGGAACCGGTGATTCCGGCAAAAGGTTTCTCATGGAGAAGGCAGGCAAGGCCATGATTACCGGCTACCCGTTTCATGGTTTCCATCATCATCTGGTTATGATCAACTGCCACGTTTACCTGCGTATAGATGGGCGCAAGCTCATGCTGAGCCGGGGCCGCCTCGTTGTGCTGAGTCTTTGCGCTGACACCAAGGCGCCAGAGTTCCTCATTGACCTCTTTCATGAAAGCTCCGATGCGGGGACGGATGCTTCCAAAGTAATGGTCATCCATCTCCTGACCTTTGGGCGGCATGGCACCGAACAGGGTTCTTCCTGCATAGATTAAATCTTTTCTCTGCAGATATTTCTGTTTATCAATCAGAAAATACTCCTGCTCCGGTCCCACATACGGAATCACGCGCGTTGCAGTGGTATTTCCAAACAGGCGCAGAATCCGCAAAGCCTGCTCATTGATGGCCTGCATGGAACGAAGAAGCGGTGTCTTCTTGTCCAAAGCCTCGCCCCGGTAGGAACAGAAGGCTGTCGGTATGTACAAAGTCACGCCCAGGGTGTCTTCCCGCAGGAAAGCCGGTGAGGTACAGTCCCAGGTCGTATAGCCTCTCGCCTCAAAGGTGGAACGCAGGCCGCCGGACGGGAAGGATGAAGCATCCGGTTCTCCCTTGATCAGCTCCTTTCCCGAAAATTCCATGATTACATGGCCATTGGAATCCGGAACGGAAATAAATGCGTCATGTTTTTCCGCCGTAATGCCGGTCAGCGGCTGGAACCAGTGAGAATAATGGGTGGCGCCTCTCTCAATCGCCCAGTCCTTCATAGCATGAGCTACCACATCTGCAATAGACGGATCCAGCTCTGTTCCATTCTCAATGGTCTGTTTTAACTTTTTGTAGATACTTTTCGGAAGGCGCTCCTTCATGGCTGCGTCATTAAATACATTTCTTCCGAAAATCTCAGACACGTTGATCACATTGCTCATTTTCTTCTCCCTCATAAGAAAACCAAGCCGGGCTGTAAGTAATATTTCGTATGACGAAAATTCTATTACCTGCAGTCCGGCTTCAAGTCAACAACCCCGCTGCAAGCAGCGGGGTATGTGACCCTCGCGGCAGCCGCCGAATGTGCATGCAAGCATGCCCACCCGGCTCGCCGCCCGCGGGAATCAAAGTTTCACTAAAAACTTACTTATGCTTTTCCGACAGAACCGAAAAGTTCCATCTTGGTCTTAACTGTTTCCTTGATTGCCTCTGTACCCGGTGCAAGAAGCTTACGCGGGTCAAAGCCCTTGCCTGCCAGATCTTTGCCTGCTTCGATATATTTACGGGTTGCATCCGCAAATGCCAGCTGGCACTCTGTATTTACATTGATCTTTGCTACGCCAAGGGAAATTGCCTTTTTAATCATATCCTCCGGGATTCCGGTACCGCCGTGAAGAACTAACGGCATATCGCCAACCTTTTCCTTCACTGCTGCCAGAGTCTCAAAGCTTAATCCCGGCCAGTTCTCCGGATATTTTCCGTGAATGTTGCCGATACCGGCTGCCAGCATATCTACACCGAGGTCCGCAATTGCCTTGCACTCATCCGGATCTGCACACTCGCCCATGCCTACTACGCCGTCTTCCTCGCCGCCGATAGAACCAACCTCAGCCTCCAGAGATAAGCCCTTCTCTGCACAAATCTGTACCAGCTCTTTGGTCTTCTCTACGTTCTCGTCAATCGGATAATGGGAACCGTCAAACATAATGGAGGAGAAGCCTGCTTTGATACATTTCATACATCCGTCATAGGTACCGTGATCTAAGTGAATAGCCACCGGAACAGTGATGTTTAACTCTTCGATCATCGCTTTTACCATATCTGCAACGGTCTTGAATCCTGTCATGTACTTTCCTGCACCTTCGGAAACACCCAGGATAACCGGGGATTTCTGCTCTTCAGCAGTCTGCAGAATAGCCTTTGTCCACTCTAAGTTGTTGATGTTGAACTGACCTACTGCATATTTGCCTTCTCTTGCCTTCTGAAGCATGTCCTTTGCATTTACTAACATATTACGAACCTCCTTGTCGCTTTGTCGCTTACATTCTTTTATTATATACCATATTTGCTCATTTGGGAAGTTTTCTTTTTCATTTCAGGAGTCCTTATTTCGGGCTTCCTATTTCATGCTCGTTTGTTCCAGACTTTTTTTCCAGACTCTTTTGTTTCACGCCCGCTTATTTCAGGATCCCGGCCACCGTCTGCTTCATTTCCTCCGGAGCACACTGTCTGTTGTGGCGGATTTTGGCATTCCGGATTTCCTCGATTGCAGCCGGAATGGCAACGCCGGAGGCCTGCTCCATCTCATCGATTAACCGGAATTCGTCCTTTCCTTCCTCGCTTCCGAAGACAGCCTCCATCACGCTTCTTGAAAACTTATACGGGCTGGCAGTGGAAGCGATCACCGTCTTTCTCTCATCCTTTGTCTCTTTGACATATTTTCTGTAAACGCAGGATGCCACGCCTGTGTGGGTGTCGATTAAGTATCCGGTACTGTCGTAAAGGCGTTTAATTTCAGCAGCATTTTCTTCCTGTGTGGCAAAGCCGCCCCAGAAATCGCTCATCCGCGCCTTCATCTCTTCCGTCACGCTGTAACTGCCCTTGCCGGAAAGAGCGCTCATCAGTTCTTTTGTCTTAGCGGCATCGCAGCCGGCGGATAAGTAAATCAGGCGCTCTAAGTTGCTGGAGATCAGGATATCCATAGACGGAGAGGAGGTCAGGATGAATTCTCTCTTTCTGTCATAGGTCCCGGTCCGGAAGAAATCATATAATACTTTGTTATCATTGGAAGCACAAATCAGCTTCTCCACCGGAAGTCCCATCTGTTTTGCAAAATATGCAGCCAGGATGTTTCCGAAGTTACCGGTGGGAACTGTGATGTTGATGCTCTCGCCCTCTGCAATCTCCCCGTTTTCCAGGAGCTTCACATAGGCATATACGTAATAGACAATCTGCGGTACCAGGCGGCCGATATTGATGGAGTTGGCAGAGGACAGCTGATACCCCTTTGAAGCCAGCTCTTTTCCGAATTCTTTATCACCGAAAATCCGCTTTACTCCGTTCTGGGCATCGTCGAAATTGCCGAAAATGCCGACAACGCTGGTGTTTTCCCCCTTCTGAGTCAGCATCTGCAGCTCCTGAACACGGCTTACCCCGTCCTTGGGATAAAATACAATGATCTTCGTTCCCTCTACATCCGCAAAGCCTGCCATGGCAGCCTTTCCGGTATCGCCGGAGGTGGCAGTCAGTATCACAATAGTATTGTCCACCTGATTTTTCTTTGCCGAAACAGTCATCAGATGCGGCAGAATAGAAAGTGCCATATCCTTAAATGCAATGGTGCTGCCATGGAACAGCTCCAGATAGTAGGCTCCGTCCGCTTTGGCTAAAGGAGCAATTTCCTCTGTATCAAATTTGCTGTCATACGCGCGGGCAATGCAGTTTTTTAACTCTTCCTCTGTAAAATCCGTCAGATAAAGCTTCATTACTTCATAAGCCACTTCCTGATAGGTCATCTTGGAAAGCTCTGCAAAAGAACGGTCAAAGGCCGGAATTTTGTCCGGCATAAAGAGACCGCCGTCCTCTGCAAGCCCTTTTAAAATTGCCTGTGAGGCAGTGACATTGGTTTCGCCGCCGCGGGTACTGCTGTAGTAGATTGCCATAGTATTCATCCTCTTTTCTGCATTCTTTTTATCTTTGTAAAATGATACGCATTCTAATTTCTTGGTTCAAAATTTTATCACACTTTAGTCTATCGTGCAAGAAAAATCCGCCGGCTTTCTTTCACACATCAGTTTGGAAGTTACTGTTTACGGGCTATCTGTCCCGCGAGGTGTTCAGGTGCGGTTTCGCACCTGAATCCCGAGTTTTGCAGCGCGAAATCGCATGAAATGCGGTTTCTGTGCATCGCAAAGCGTCGTTGCCGGTCAGACGGCTGCGATTTTGGCAGACGTCTGACCGGCAACGTTTGGAAAAGCCGGAAAGGAGTTGCTCCAAAAACACTTCTACGGTATACTTACGTAGAACCGAACAAAAGAATTCAGGAAAAGAGGAACGATCCATGCGCTATGAACAGATTGTAACCGGCATTTTTTTGAAACGGCCCAACCGTTTTCTGGCCCACGTCTTAATTGATGGAAGGGAAACCGTCTGCCATGTAAAAAACACAGGGCGGCTGAGGGAATTTCTGATCCCCGGGGCGAAGCTTCTGGTACAATATCATCCGAATGCCGCTTCCGTGGGACGCAAAACCTCTTATTCTGTGATAGGAGTTTATAAGGAAGAGGCCGGGTTCGCCCGGGAGCGGCTTCTGATTAATATGGATTCGCAGGCTCCGAACCAGGCCGCAGAGGAATGGCTTAAACGCGGCGGGCTCTCACCGCTTGTTACCGATATAAAAAGAGAGGTAACTTATGGGGACTCCCGTTTTGATCTGGCTTTTCGCCTTGATACGGTTCCTGCTTTCATGGAGGTAAAAGGAGTCACCCTGGAACACGGCGGCATTGCCGCTTTTCCGGATGCACCTACCGAACGGGGGATCAAGCATATCAGAGAATTGGCCCAGGCAGCTGCAGATGGATATGCGGCCTATCTCCTCTTTGTGATTCAGATGAAGGGTGTGCATACCTTTGTCCCCAACCGGAAGACCCACCCCGAATTTGCAGAGGCTCTCTGTCAGGCCCAAAGGGACGGAGTCCATATTCTCGCTTATGACTGCCTGGTGACAGAGCATACGATGGAAATCGATCAGCCGGTGAAGGTGAAGCTTTCCTAACAGCCGTCATATTGAACAGAATCGATTGTGACGCTTTCTGCGATGCATTTGTGCTGCCGCTATCTTCCATGCGCCCACCGCAGGAATGTATCCTGAGAAATGCCCAGCTCCCGGGCCGCTTCCCGGGATACAATCATCTTATTTTCCCACATTTCCTTTATGGCCGGAAACGCCTCCGGCATGGGTTTTCTCGGACGGCCAAACCGGACTCCCCGCCTGCGGGCGGCAGCGATTCCCTCCATCTGACGCTGCCGGGTATTTTCCCTCTCGGTCTGCGCTACATAAGAAAGTATCTGCAGTACCAGATCGGCCACAAAGGTTCCGGTTAAGTCCTTTCCCGAATGGCGTATGTCTAAAAGAGGCATATCCAATACCACAACATCTGCCTTCTTTTCCTTCGTAATAATCCGCCACTGATTCAGAATTTCTTCGTAGTTACGTCCCAGACGGTCAATGGATTTCAACACCAGCACATCACCTGGCTTAAGCCTGCGCATCAGCTTCCGATACTGCGGCCGGTTAAAATCCTTTCCGCTCAGCTTGTCCATAAAAATGTTGCTTTCCATTACCGGAAATTCCCGCAGTGCAATCATCTGCCTGTCTTCACACTGTTCTTTGGTTGACACTCGTACATATCCATAAATTATTGACTTCATCTTATCTCCTTCTCTTCTCTTTAGTATGTCCGTCACAATCGGTTTCAGCAGGACAAAATAAGGACAAAAAAAGGAAGTTCTTTTCCTCCCATTTCCACTCACTACATGCTGTATATTTACATATTTAATAATAAAGCTGTCATTCTGTGATGTGATTTCCATGTTATTCCCTCTAAGTAAAATGAAAGTTGGCCAGACAGCAGAAATACGCTGGCTGGCAGATCATAAATCAATTACCAAGCGTCTTTTCGATCTCGGGTTTGAACCCGGAACCCGGGTCGGCTGCATTTTAAAAAAGCACGGAGATGAGATATCCGCATTCTGGGTGAAAGGTGCCGTAATTGCGTTAAGAAGAGAGGATGCAGACCTCGTTCTGGTTGAAGAAGAAGGCAAAGCAAAGGGGGAAACCGATCAATGAGTCCGATAAAACCGTTTACTATCGCCCTGGCCGGCAATCCGAATGTGGGGAAAAGTACCATTTTTAATGCCTTGACCAGAATGCATCAAAAAACCGGAAACTGGGCCGGAAAAACCGTGGCCTGCGCCTACGGCACCTTCCATTACCGGGACAGTTCCTGTCTTGTGGTGGATCTGCCGGGCACCTACTCCCTGTTTCCCCATTCTGAGGAGGAGGAAATTGCCCGGAATTATATTGCCTCAGGGCAGGCGGATCTGCTCTTACTTATCTGTGATGCCACCTGTCCGGAACGGGGACTCCGCCTTTTAAAACAAATCCGCGAACTGAGTGAGGACCGATATCAGCCCGTGATTATCTGTATCAATCTCTGTGATGAGGCTGAAAAAAAGGGAATTGAACTGAATTTTGATCTGCTGTCCGAAACCTTAAGGATTCCGGTGATTCCCTGCATGGCCAGAAGCAGACAGGGCGTAAAATTGTTAAAGGAAAAAATCTATGAGGCGCAGGAAGAAATTCGTGCGGCTGCCTGCGGGAAAGCCGCACGGGAATCTTGTACAAAGGCCTGTGATCTGCTGCCCGGCAGCATGAGCATCCCGGATTTTTCTCCCTCTGAGCTCGCCTCCCGGACCGTTTCCTATCATAACCCGACCTTCCTGAAGCGGCAGATACAGATCGACCGGGTTGTCACAGGTCCATTTACCGGAGGGGCCATTATGCTGCTTCTTTTAATGGCTGTTTTCTGGCTGACCATAACGGGTGCCAATTACCCGTCCGCCCTTTTATGGAATTGCCTGTTTTCCCTGGAAGGAAAAATTGCATCCGTTCTGCAGGGGCTGGGAACCTCCGCTTGGCTGATTCAGGCACTTGTCTTCGGCATTTACCGGGTTGTTGCCTGGATCGTATCTGTCATGCTCCCTCCCATGGCGATCTTTTTTCCGCTCTTTACGATTCTGGAGGATCTGGGATATCTTCCGCGGGCAGCCTTTAATATGGACTGTGCCTTTAAGAAGTGCTGCGCCTGTGGGAAGCAGTGCCTTACCATGGCCATGGGGTTTGGCTGTAATGCCGCCGGGGTAGTCGGCTGCCGGATCATCGATTCGCCCAGGGAACGCCTTATTGCTATCCTCACGAATTCCATGGTTCCCTGCAATGGAAGGTTTCCGACTCTGATTCTCTTAATCACGCTCTTTTTCATGGGATTTCAAGACTCAAGCGGAGGAATCCTCTCCTCGCTGACGACAGCCCTTGTACTCACAGCCTTTATTCTGCTGGGAATTGCCGCCACACTGGGTACATCGCTTCTGCTGTCCAAAACAGTGCTTAAGGGAGTGCCCTCCTCTTTCACCCTGGAACTTCCTCCCTACCGCCGGCCCCAGTTCGGCAAGGTTTTAGTGCGTTCCGTCTTTGATCGTACACTTTTCGTGCTGCTGCGGGCAGTGGCCGTGGCGGCCCCGGCCGGCCTGCTTATCTGGATTCTGGGGAACTGCTTCATCGGAGATAAAAGCCTCCTTCTGCACCTTTCATCCTTTCTCGATCCGCTGGGAGCGCTTCTGGGAATGGACGGTATGATTCTGGTCGGTTTTATCCTGGGATTTCCGGCCAACGAGATCGTAATTCCTATTATTTTAATGGGCTACCTGCAGACAGGACATCTGGTGGAAATGTCCGATCCATCCGTTTTAATGACCCTCTTTGCCTCCCACGGATGGACCTTAAAAACAGCCGTCTGTATGGCCGTATTCTGTCTCTTCCACTGGCCCTGTTCCACCACCTGCCTGACAATAAAAAAGGAAACAGGGAGTCTCCGATGGGCGCTGGCCGCTTTTCTGCTGCCGACATTCCTTGGATGTTTTCTCTGTTTCCTGATTCAATCTTTTTTCTGAGACCTTAAAATTTCCGGCTGCCTCCGCCGTGCATTCTTCCGCTGCTGCTTCTGTGAAGCGTAGTACGCCCGGCTGTACTCCTTCCCGAACCGCCCGTTCTCGGCCCCCCGGTATTTGTAGGAATCCGATGCCGGGTCACAGTCCGATTAAGCAGCGTCTCATTTTCTAAAGAGAAGCAGAATGCACTGGTTCCCCGGTAAGCCATACGGTAGTTCAGCGTCTGGCGCTGCTCTTCCTTCATTTTATAACGATGAATCGTCGAAATGCAGGGAAGAGCGGCCGCAAAGCCCGATACGGCAAGTGCTAATAAAACCTCATACCATTCCAGGGAACGGTGCTTTTCCTTTTCGACCTCATAATACTGCCCGGCAGGAACGCCGGCTTCCATACAGCGTTCTATCTGCGCTGCCGCTGCCATGACACCCTCTGCGTAATCTCCTTCGGAAACCGGACCGTAGGCAGCATCCAGAACCTGTTCCACCCTTCTGTCGGTCAGAATGGAAGAAGCCTCCCCAAAGGTGGATAAACAGATCTCCCGGTTATCCATATCAATGGACAGAAGGACTCCGCTTTTTTTGCTCCCGAAGCCTATATTATGGGAATCATAAAAATCATCCGCATACTCCTGACTCGTCTTTCCCTCGGCATCTTCTACTGTTATAACTGCCAAATCTGCCTCCCAGGACGCTCTGAATTCCGAAATGGCCTGTTCCAGAGTGACAGTTTCCCGGTCATCAAAAAGCCCTGCCTGGTCAAACACCCGATTTTCCTCATCCGCTGCCAGAACACAAAGCGTGCCGACAGGAAGCCAGAATCCGGAAAGGACCAAAAGCATTCCCATAAACAGCCCGAAAAACCGGAAAAATACTGGTTTCAACATGTTGTTTGGCCTCTTTCCTCTCATATCAGATAACCTCCTGTCAGAAGCAGCAAAAGCATGGGGAAAAAGATGGAGGCAAACAGTACCGCCAGCCTTTTATAATCCACAGGCAGCACACCGCAGATCTTTCCGTTCTGCCCGTTCATGGCAAAATAATATATCTTATCGCTTCTTTTATCCTTATAGGTCATCACCCATACCGGAAATAACGAATAGTTCCACGTTTCGTTCTGCAGCTCTTCTGCGTGTTCCCGAACCTCTACCTGAGCATAGCCGGACACACTGCTTCGAAGCGACTCCTCTGCAAAGCTTCGCACCTCATTCTCGACTTCATCCGTAAATTCTGTCTGCTCCCGATCCCGGCGTTCTGCCCGGAAACCGGAAAGATATCCCGCGGAAAACGGGCGCAGCTTTTCCATATCAAAGGGCAGCACCCGTTCCGACAGCTGGCGATCCGCCTTTTTGAGAGCCATCCGGGCCACATGATCGATCTCCATGGTTCCCTTTCGCTCTACATCGAAACGGCTGGTTTCCACATAGCGGACGGAACCGGAAACCGTGGATTTCTGCCGGATCCCCTCTGCCCGCAGCTTTCCGGCCACACGGCAGCTGTAGGTCCAGTAGGGATAATAGATGCCTTCCAGACACTCTATTTGCTTGGGAGAATAGAAATCCCCCGGTACATAACGCTTTCCCCGAATCCACTCCTTAAACCGCTTTTCCGCTTCCGTACGATCCAATTCAAAGGGAATGACACTGTCCGGTTCATAGGCTCCGTCCAACTTTCCTGACAAAACCACCGGATTGTGACAGTAGTAGCAAAAGGTAGCTGCCGTTGTCTCTTCCGCAACAATTTCAGCTCCGCAGCTGGGGCAGGCATAAACAGCCATGGACGGACGGGGCTGCGCAGCTTCACTCTGTGAATCTGCCGGCTTTTTCAATTCTTCCTCCGAAAAGCCGGACAAACAGTATTCACATTTAAACTTCTGGGACTGCGGATCAAAGATCAGTCCGCCGCCGCAATTCGGGCATTTATACGTAATAACCGCCATCTTCACTCACCGCCTGTGTTCTTATGGTCTGGGTTTTCCGCATTCAGAACAGAATTTTCCGGTGTTGACAGCACCGCAGCTGCAGGTCCAGGGACCGGACGGTCTGGGATTTCCGCACTCCGGACAGAACTTTCCGGTGTTGACGCTGCCGCAGGCACATGTCCACGAACCGGCTGCCGGAGCCGGCTGTACGGTACCTCCCTGCTGCGTCTGCATCTGCTGCTGCGCCTGCATCTGCTGTAAATTGGACGCCGAGGCCGCGCCCATAAATCCGCCGCCCATATTCATACCGGCGCCCATGCCCATGAAACCGGCCATGGCGCCTCCGGAATTGGAACCGGCTGCTTCCAAACCTCTTGCAATAGCCCCCTGCACATAGCCTTCCCGCACAGACGGATCTCCCAGCATAGCGCCCTGATTTCGCATGTTTATCAGCTTCTGAGACTCTTCATCATAGGAAATGCTGGCAATGCCCACTGACTGAATCTCCATGCCGCGCATTCTGCGCCAGTCCTCATCCAGGGTATCCGCCATGTATTTTCCCAGCTCCCGGCCCTTGGACGGCACATAGGAAATCCGCGTGCCGTCAGCGGACATCTGGTTGATAGAGGTCTGAAGCGCCTCCAAAAACTCAGACAGATACTGCTCATTGATGGAGGTAATTTCCACCCGATCTGCATTTTTCGGAATCACCTCTGCATAAAACAGCAAAGGATCCGTGATCTTGACAGAGTATGTTCCGTGAGCCCGCAGGAACAATTCCGCATTATAAAAATTATCAAAATAGTTAATCGGTGTCCGGGTTCCGAATTTGATTCCCTTAATCTCCTGAAGATTAATATAATACACCCGCTGAGCCGTCGGTGTCTGGCCGCCGTACCGGATTCGGTTAAAGGATTCCTTTAAAGAATCTCCGAACTGGCCGTTGAACAGAGAGGGGAGGGAGGAATTATCCACTGTATAGTAGCCCTCTTCAGCCGTATAATCCACAACCTTTCCTCCATCCACCAGCATCATAAACTGATTGGGATAGACATGAATCATGGAACCGTTGGAAACCGTATGCTCCGTTCCCTTCACATTTTCGCCTTTTCTCGTCTTCCTTCCTGCCGCAAAGACGGTCTGATCTCCCATGTCATCCGGCTCAATTACCTCCAGCCACTGATCCGCCAGAGCTCCCCCGATGGCCTTTACTGCTGCTTTAATAATTCCCATGTTCCCATACCTCCTTCATCATCGCTATTTCCCGTGCATAACCGTCCAGTTCATTGGGTGTCTCCAGATAAAACGGAAGATCCCGCAGAGCCGGATGGCATACGACTCTTGCCAGAGCTTCAAAACCGATACAGCCCTCCCCGATTTTTGCATGACGGTCTTTATGCGCTCCCAAAGGATTCATACTGTCATTTAAGTGAATCGCCTTTAGACGGCCAAGACCGATAATCCGGTCAAACCGGGCCAGTACACCGTCCAAATCTCCGGCTATATCATATCCTGCATCCCAAACATGGCAGGTATCCAGGCAGACACCCATTTTATCCGATAGGTTTACCCGGTCTATAATCTCCCGAAGTTCCTCGAATTCCCGGCCTACCTCGCTGCCTTTTCCGGCCATGGTCTCCAGTAAGACCGTGGTGGACTGCTCCGGCTTTAGTACCGTATTCAGCATACCGGAAATATATTCGATTCCCTTTTCCACCCCCTGCTTTACATGGCTGCCGGGATGAAAATTGTAGCAGTTTCCCGGGGTGTATTCCATTCTCTGCAGATCGTCCGCCATGGTCTCCCTGGCAAACTCCCTTGTATGTTCATCCGCCGAACAGGCATTGAGGGTATAGGGAGCATGGGCCAGAATCCGGCTGATTTTCTCTTTCTCTGCAAAAGTCAAAAAACGCGCCGCATCCTCCGGATCAATCTTTTTGGCACTGCCGCCTCTGGGATTTCTTGTGAAAAACTGAAAAGTATTGGCTCCAATCCGCTTGGCATCCCGCCCCATAGCCAGATAGCCCCTGGCAGAGGATAAATGGCATCCGATTTGTAACATATCTGTCTCCTTTTCTGCTTCGTTTTGTCTTTTCCTTCCCGGCTCCGAATCACGCACGGAATGCATGAAACCTGGCAATCTTTACCCTCAGCTTCCGAGCGTTCTGCCGGCTTTTTTCCGGTTCTTCCTGGACTCTTTTGCCGCCTCCGCGGACCGGAGTGACAGTATAGACAGCCGCCGCTATCAGAAGAACCGCTGCCAGAAGCTGCAGTCCCAGGCTAATCAGAATCCAGTGGTCAATCACGGCATTATCCGGCAGGGCGCCGAACCACTGCTCAAAAGGCACGCGGATATCTCCGCTGCCTGCCTGCCTTGTAATCACCGCATAAAAGGTAATGGCTGGATTCAGGAGCAAAAGATAGATAAAGCCGCCGGAACTGGCCCGGCGTACCGCCGAATTCGCTGTATATACATAGGCATTCAGTTCATTCATATCCATGCGGAAGGCAAACACATTGGCCGCATACGTTCCCGCCACCAGAAGTACAATGACCACATAGGCACAGACTGTAGAGAGGGTGGAACGTTTTAGAAGCGAGGAGCAAAACATACCGATTCCGCCCGTTAAAGCTGCCACCACTCCATGGCAGATGAAAAGCATTGCCAGATCTGCCACCGTAACGCCGCCGTAAACAAACACCAGCGACTGGATCGGGAGAGCCGACACCGCTAAAAGCAGCATGGTAGTTAATGCAAACCAGAGCTTTCCCAGTACGATTTCCCGGGGATCCATGGTTGTAGTCAGCATCAGCTCCAATGTCTGTTTTTCCCGTTCGCCGCTGACGCTGCTAGCCGTCAGAGCCGGCATGATGAATAAAAGCATAATAAACTCGATAAAAGATACAAAGGTGTAAAGCTCCAGAAAACGGGAATACTGGATCTCCGCTGTCAGTTTTACCTGTTCCACCACAGAAAACAGGTTAAATAAAGCCACTATGGCCAGAATACCGTTGAAAAGCAGAAGAATCACTGCCATTCTGATGCTGCGGCTGCTGACCATCAGCTCGCGTTTATAAACCGGATTCCATTTCATGTTTCAGCACCGCCTTTTCTCCTTCGTGGGCCGTAATCTGCATAAAAATCGACTCCAGACTGCCCTTTTCTCTCATAAAACCGCTCACCATCACATCTGCATCTATCAGCTGCTGCAAAAGCATCGCCTCATCCTGCCGGTCTCCCAAAAAGCCCAGCTTAATTTCATCCTTCTTTACAGAGATCGTCTGAACGCAGGGATGGCTTTTTAAGATGGCCAGCGCCTGCTCCATGTTGCTGAACACGGAAATTAAAAGGGGGTTGGAAGAATTGACCTGTTCAAAAATCTGTTCCATGCTGCCCTGGAGCACCATCCGTCCCTGCTCAATGATTCCGATGCTGGTACACAGCTCCGAGAGCTCGGACAGAATATGGGAGCTTACAATCAGAGTTTTTCCCTGTTCGCGGAGTTCCTTTAACATCGCCGTAAACTCCATCCTCGTCCTGGGATCTAAGCCCGAGGCCGGCTCATCCAGAATCAACAGCCGCGGATCATGGATGAGGGCTCTGGCCAGACAGAGCCGCTGCTTCATACCTCTGGACAAGCCGTCCACAAAAAAGTCGGCCCGATCCTCCAGTTTGACCTGCTCTAAAAGCTCCGTGCAGCGGGTCCGCGCCTGCCTTCCCTCAATTCCATAGCAGGAGGCAAAAAATTCCATATACTCCGACACCTTCAGGTTATCGTATACTCCGAAAAAATCCGGAACATAGCCGATTTTTTCTTTCAGTCCCCGATTATCCTTCATCGCGTTCACCCCGTCAATGAGAATGGAGCCGCTGTCTGCCAGAAGAAGACTGGCTATAATCTTTAGTGTCGTCGTCTTTCCGGCGCCATTAGGCCCCACAAATCCGAACAGCTCCCCCTCCGGAATCTCCAGATCCAGTCCGTTCAAAGCCTGGAAATTGCCGTAGTGTTTCCGTAAGTTCCTAATTTCCAGCATTACTTCTCCTTCCCTATGACATAAAGCATCGGCAGATGGCGTTCCCAGCTGTACTCGCTGGAAGCCTCATCCACATATTTGACAGTCAGCGTGTTGGTCGGAGACAGGTACGGCTCCAGCTCCGCTGCCGTATAGCTGTCCTTCTGCTCCATTAAATCATTGTGTCCCGTATCATAATTGTAAAAATACATTTTACCCTCAAATACCGTTAGATACGGATACTTCGGGTCATTAAAGAAGGCCGGTGATATCTTCTCGAAATTTACCTTCTCAATCTCCAAATCATTGCCCAGCGCATATTCCACAATCGCCGGCTCGGAAGGCTCTCCCACATATATACTGTTATAATCTGCCTCAAAATTTCCGGAAATCACATTTGCTTCCTGCTCCAATGCGGCACGGCATACAAGACCGTTTTTCTCCCGGGTTAAATCCACATCTGAGGTCACCATGGATATCCCACCCGTTATATATTCCCCGTCATTTAAAAAACCGTCTCCGCTCAAGTCCGGGCTGAAGGCTACCAGTCTGGCCTCTGTGGTATAGCCCATCCGGGAATCCAGATAAAAATTCAGCAGACGGCTGCGCGCCTGGAAGCGCATATAGCCCTCATCGCCGATATCCGCCTTCTCATACTGGTCTCCGCCTGTAACCTTCTGAGCCAGTGCATACGTGTAGCTGAGCGGATAATTTAAGACCTCGCACTCCTTCAGATCCCGTTCTTCTCCCGGTTCCAAATCTCCCAGTCTTACTACCTTTCCAAACAGAAGGAGAATGGCATCTTCCAGGCGGCAGTCAAATTGGTTGACAATCCGGCCGCCTACCTCGCCGTCAAAGAATGTAACATTTCCGCCGATTCCCATGTTTTTTTTGCCTCCCAGCTCCCTGGACAGCATAAACAGCTTCGGAGTAAAGGCAACGGTATCCCGGATTTTGATCTCGGTCCGATCCTCCAGAAACCGCAGATTCGTCTTATAATTTTCTGCACCGGTAAATTTCACAGCGGATATACTGTCATAATAGTAGCTTTTCGTCACCGGGCGGACCGTATATTCCGGCTTCAGGCTTACCGTGTATGGTTTATTATAGGGACTTCGGACATTGATATAGGTTTCTTCCTCTGCCCGTCCGTCCGACGTATCCAGAATCGTCGCATAGGTGAAGAAGGGTCCGCCAAACCGGGTCCTGAGCCCCATAATATAAATAATCCCCGTAAATACAAACGCACTGGCCAGGGCGCCAGCCAGATAGAAACGGTGACAATTCCGCTTTTTCAAACACAGATACAGCACCGGGCCGATTAAAAGCAGATAAATGATAATTATGACCGTATAAAGGATCACATTGGGAAGTCTTCCCGCATCCCCGGTATTGATGAGGCCCTGTACAGAGAAATACAGCCTTGAAAAACCAGAGTAATCACTCTGCGACAGCGATTCAACCTTTTTTTCTCCGAATACTGTGGTGTAGAAATGCTCCAGAAAAGCCGGATGTTCCTCACAGAAGCTTCGGATATCCTTTAGGGAAAAGGCCGCTGCTGCAATCCGTCCCTGCTTCTGATGCACAAAGGACAGCAAGGGAAAGGATTCCCCCTGCATGAGAATACTTCCGTTTTTCAGTTCTAAATCCGCACAGACAAGCTCAAGAACAGCATCCTGCGGAGCATTCTGGGAAAACTCTGCTCCCAGGTTCACTTCCGACCGAAACGGTTCCATAGAAGGGCTCTCCAGGATTTCATCCGCAAACCTTCCCATATTTTTCCGATAGTTCTTTCCGCCGCCAATCAACAGAGTTCCGCCCTTTTCCACCCACCGGATGAGAGCATTATGCTGCTTTTCAGAAAGTTCATTCAGATCGTAATCCGATACCAGTATCATATCCAGCTGATCGTAGCCCAGAGCGCTGTCCGGCGCCTGACTGCCGGTCAATGGCACCAGCTTTGTCTTGATGGAGCCATAATGAATCCCCACTTCATCAAAAAATTCCAGACTGTCCGGCTGATCGCTGAATACACCGATGAAGCATTCACTGACGTCCGTACTAATATTTAATTTCAGCCTTTTTTGCAGAACTACGGCTCCGTCGTCATCGGTGACGCGGACAAACATCTGATCGGTCTTGACTCCCAGCGGAATGTCAAAGGATTTTCTTACCTGTTCCCCCGCAGATACCGCGGCAGGATAATCATAACGGTATACCTCCAGACTGGATTCCGTCGTCAGGAATTCCAGATTTCCGGCAAAATCCTCTGCAGTCTGATTCTTCAAAAGAACGGTAATATCCAGATAACGCTCTCCCTTTACCATATCCGCAAATCCATAGGAAACCTCCACGGAAAGCGCATCCCCGCCTTCCGCCTTCGCAGCGGCCAGAGCCCGGCCGGGAATCAGAAAAAGCACGGACAGCATAAACACGAGTCCGGCTAAAAAAAGAGGGGGTTTTCTTTTCCTGTTTTTTCTATGCTCTTTCATTCAATCATCCTCTGCAGCTTCCGGCCCTATGCCGGGGTGTCAAAATTTTCTTTGTTAATGTCAAAATTGGTTTTTAATTTCACGGTAAATACGGTTCCGTTTAAATCACTGGCCACCTGAATGGTGCCGCCGTGCATATCCACAATATTTTTTACAATCGCAAGGCCGAGGCCGGTACCGCCTGTATTGGTGGAACGGGACTGCTCTACCCGATAGAATTTATTAAAAATCAACGGCAGCTCCTCCTGCGGTATCACATAGCCGTAATTGGTCACGGAAATCGTCACCACGTCTTCTGACGCCTGAATATTCACGAGTACGCGTTTCCCGTCGGAGCCGTATTTAATTGCATTGTTAATCAAATTGTCAAACAGCCGGGCCAGCAGATTTCCGTCTGCGGTAATAATCTTGGCTGGCACATTGCTCTGCAGCTCGTAGGACAGATTTTTATCCTTGAAGCTGGGATAGAATTCCTCCAAAAGCTGGCTTAACAGCTTAACAATATCCATCTTTGCCACATGCATGGACATTTTCCCGTAATTCATCTTGGTAAAACCGAACAGATCCTCAATCAGCTTTTCCAGACGCTTAGATTTTGCATAGGCAATATCAATATATTTTTTCTGCATCTGCGGCGGAATCTCTACCTTGCCGGACAGCAGCTCCAGATATCCGATAATGGAGGTCAGAGGTGTTCGAAGGTCATGAGCCACGTTGGTGATCAGCTCATTTTTCGTCCGCTCGGCCTCCCGTTCCTTATCCATCAGGCGCCGGATATCCTCCACCATCTTATTTAAGTTCACGGCCATGGCAGTGAATTCGTCGTCGCCCATCACCTCTACCGTGGTATTCAAATCGCCTTCGGAAATATTCTGGATGGCAGCGGAAATGCGGCTGATATAGCGCAGCGATTTCTCCTGCAGGGCAAAAAAGGTCAGCGTAAAAATGCCAATCCCCAAGATCACATAGAGCAGCACCATCAGCGTCTCCACCTCTGTCACCTGAAGAAAAAAGGAATCCGCATACCGGGTCTCCCAGAGATAATCAATAATCATGGAGACATTGGCAACCAGAAACACCTCGATCAGACAGGTAATAACTGCGCTGTAAAAAATGTTCGTTACGATCCTCGTACGGAACCGTGTGCTCATGTCTCTATTTTTCAATTTTGTATCCTACCCCCCAGACCGTTGTAATGATTTTGGTCTGTCTTGTGTCTTCCTTCATCTTTCCCCGCAGCCTTCTGATATGTACCATAACGGTATTGTTGGCCTCATAGACCTTCTCATTCCATACTTTTTCAAAAATTTCATCGGTACTGAACACACGGCCCGGATTGGAGGCCAGAAGATAAAGGATGTCAAATTCAATGGGCGTCAGCTTAATCTCTTCTCCATATACCACTACTTTGTGGTTATCCTTGTTGATTACCAGGCCTTTGATGGAAATCTCATTTTTCACAGAGCTTCCGGCGCTGCTCTGAGGATTCAGCTGGGTATAGCGGCGCAGCTGAGATTTCACGCGGGCAGTCAGCTCCAGAGGATTAAAGGGCTTTACCACATAGTCATCTGCCCCGGTTCCCAGACCCAGGATCTTGTCTAAATCCGTGGAGCGGGCGCTGAGCATGATAATCGGGATATTGTTGGTCTCCCGAATCTTCCGGCACATCTCCAGTCCGTCCATTCCCGGCATCATGATATCCAGCAGCACCAGATGTACGCTCTCCTTTTCCAGAATCTCCAGTCCCTGCTGAGCATTCTCTGCTTTGAATACTTTATATCCATCGCTGACCAGATAAATTTCCACCAGATCGGCAATCTCTTTCTCATCATCTACTACCAGAATGTTGATATCTGACATAAAAAAGTCCTCCCTCATTCGTAAATATCTGCATACAGATTTAGTTTACCATAAGGGAGGAGAATTTGCTTTAAATTTCTCTTACAGTTTTTCTTTTTTTATCCAGCCTTTCCGGACTTTTCCCGTCTTCTGCCCGGAATTTCCGGACTTTTACTGTTCCAGCGGTATAAACACTCTGGTTTTCATCGGATCCGTCAGTTCTTCCTCGGCCCGCGCTGCCCTGACTGCCTCCTCACAGAATATCTCCTGCGAGCAGACCGGAGCGCGGCCGCGGCGGTCACGTTTTCCGTAGGTTCCGTCCGGGCGCAGGTACTGGGCCTTTACATTGTCAGCCAGCTGCACATCGAGAATGTGAATCAGGCGTTCCTTTAAATTTTCATCCTCCACCGGGAAGAGAATCTCCACACGGCGGTCTAAGTTTCTAGGCATCCAGTCCGCGCTGCCCATGAAAAGCTTCTGCTCTCCGCCGTTTTCGAAGAGGAAGATACGGCTGTGCTCCAGGAAATTTCCTACAATGGAACGCACCGTAATGTTTTCGCTTAAGCCCGGCACTCCCGCCTTCAGGCAGCAGATACCGCGCACAATCAGTTCAATCTGTACGCCGGCGCAGGATGCCTCGTAGAGATTTGCAATCATCTCCTTGTCACAGAGAGAATTCATCTTTGCCACAATGCGGGCCGGCTTTCCGCTCTTTGCATTTTTAATTTCCCGCTGAATCAGGCGGTTGAATTTTCCCCGCAGCCACAGGGGAGCTAAGGAAAGCTTGTTCCAGCCCATAGGCTCAGAGTAACCGGACAGCATATTAAAGACAGCCGTGGCATCCTCGCCGATCTGGGGATCGCAGGTCAAAAGGCCGCAGTCCGTATAAAGCTTGGCCGTAGAATCGTTATAGTTGCCGGTCCCCAGATGAACATAGCGGCGGATTCCGTCCTCTTCCTTGCGGACAATCAGAGTAATCTTGCTGTGCGTCTTTAAGCCCAGGAGGCCGTAGATTACATGGCATCCCGCCTTCTCCAGCATTTTCGCCCAGAGAATATTATTCTCCTCATCGAACCGCGCTTTTAACTCTACCAGCACAGATACCTGTTTTCCGTTGTCGGCCGCCTCAGCCAGGGCCGCAATAATGGGAGAATTTCCGCTGACACGGTACAGGGTCTGCTTGATCGCCAGTACATCCGGATCTTTGGCAGCTTTCTTGATGAAATTTACCACCGGCTCGAAGGTCTCAAACGGATGGGTTAAGAGAATGTCACCTTTTCGGATGTTGGTAAAGATATCATCCTCGTTCATCAGAGCCGGAACCGGCTGCGGCGTATAGGCAGGCGCCTTATACGAATCAAAGCCCGGAAGGCCATATACCTTCATCAGAACCGTTAGATCCAGGGGGCCGTCAATCTCATAGATGGCCTCATTTCCCACATCCAGCTCTTTCTTTAAGATCTTGAGAAGCCGTTTATCCGCCTTGGCCTCAATATCCAGACGGATCACTTCGCCCCACTGGCGTTTCTTTAATTTCTTTTCGATTTCCTTTAACAGATCCTCTGCCTCATCCTCATCAATGCTCAAATCCGCATTCCGCATGACGCGGAAAGGATGGCTGCAGATAATATCATAATTTAAAAACAGCTTGTCAATGTTGCGCTCAATCACCTCTTCCAGATAGATGACCGTCGTCTTCTCCTGATCCGGAATCACCACAACACGCGGCAGAACAGACGGAACCTGCACCATGGCAAACTCCAGCTCCTCATCGCCCTTTTTCTTTTTGACCAGAGCGGCAATATTTAAGGACTTATTCCGAATCAGCGGGAACGGCCTGGAGGAGTCCACTGCCATAGGCGTCAGAACCGGATACACCATTTCCTCGAAATAGTGATCCACATACTCTGCCTCTGCTTCTGTCAGCTGTTCGTGGGAGGCAATGACCTTCAGCCCACTAGACAGAAGCTGCGGAAGAAGGGAACGGGAATAGGTTTTGTACTGATCCTCCACCAGCTCGTGGGTTTTCATGCCAATGGCTTCCAGCTGCTGGGAGGCCGTCATTCCGGCAATATCCGGTTTCGTATATCCGGCATGCACCATATCCTTCAGAGACGCCACGCGCACCATAAAAAACTCATCCAGATTGGAGGCTGTGATACTCAAAAACTTCAGCCGGTCAAACAGAGGAGTCGTCTTGTCTCTTGCCTCTCCCAGCACTCGGTAATTAAATTCCAGCCAGCTGAGCTCACGGTTTACATAATTTTCCGGTTCTGTATATTTAATTGCTGCGTCTGCCATGTTTACGCCCTCCGTTTCTGCCTGAGCACAGGCCGTATTCCGAATATTTCCTCAAAAAAATCTGCCTTCTGGCTGAATGAATAAAGCTCTGACATCATATTTCCCGCGTAGCCGGCTGTAACCACCAGCTCGTTGTCCCGAACCGCCATGCGGCAGTCAGACAGCTTCTGGGCGTGTCCCCGATCCATGGAATTGGCCAGACGCAGGATCGCCGTCAGCTTGGCAATCACATTTTTAATCTCCCTGCTGGATATCTCAAATCCGGCGGGCTGAGAGAGGTCGGAATTCAGCACCACCTCGTCATATGCATATTCCTGAATATTGTAGCGGACCACATTCGCCACGATTTCCTGCTCCAGATGGGACAAACCGATAATCTCCGTTGCCATAATGATCTGGTACGAATTTTCCGAGCTTCCGGTAATACTGACAAATTTTCCGCAGTCATGGAGAATCGCCGCAATCTGAAGAAGCAGGCGTTCCCTTTCTCCGAGACCGTGATATTTCTTGGTTGCGTTAAAAATAGCAGCAGCAGCCCGCTCCACCTCCTGAACATGGGCTCCATGGCACTTGTAGCGTTTCGCCATATTGCGCGCAGCAGACAGGATATCTCCCTCAAAATCATGGTGAAATTTCACCAGCTTGTTCTCCTGGGCATACTCAGCCGCTATGCCGTCGCACAAACGGATGCCGGGCGTCCATACATGCTCTGCTCCCGTCATGTCCAGAAGCGTTTTATAAATAATCGCACTGGGTACCAGAACGGCCGCATAGTCATGCTCCATCTCATAGGTATCTTCTATCTCGTCCAGCGTCATATCAATCAGCTTGCTGCAGAAATTTTTAAACTGGCCGGCTGTGAAACGATCCTTTGTCTTTTCCTTCATTCCCCGCCTAACCATATAGATAATACTCTCGCCGGTTACAATCAGGTTTTTGATCTGGCGATCCTTCAGATACATCTTCTTGAAGGTGTAAAGCTCATTTTCCACCATCTCTTCCAGAATTTCCGGCACCATGCGGTAATTAATCCGCCAGTGGGCAGCCATTTCGCTTAAACGCAGTACACCCAGCTCCAGATTCTGAGTAGACACCAGGGTATCCTTATCAAACAGGGAAATCTGGGAGCTTCCAAAGCCCACATCCATAATGGCCGTTCCTGTCTGAACCGTTTTCTGGAATTCCGTATCACGGGAAGCTACTGCCTTGTAGCTTAAAAAGCGCAGCTCCGCATTTCCCAGGGTCTTTACATTTAAACCGGTCCGAACGTGAATCTGATCCAGCACAATCTGGCTGTTTCTGGCCTCACGCAGGGCACTGCTGGCATAAGCGCGGTAGTCGTCCACCCGGTAGGTCTTCATGACCTCCGTAAACCTTTTTAAAACATCGCACATTTCCTCCACCAGAGCGTAGCTTAATTTGCCGTCGTTGTAAGTCTCCTTTCCCAAAACCAGTGTGTGGCGCAGGTGATCGACCTCGCGGATCCCGAATTTCGTTGAAATCTCATAAATCCCAAGCTCTAAATCAAATGAACCGACATCAATTGCAGCAAAGGTTTTCATTGCCATCCTATCCTTCCTCCTGCTTTGTTTTGCCAAGCAAATGCGTGATGAACTGGGAGGCCGTCCGGCCGGATAATCCTCCGTGGCTTAATTCCCATTGATTTGCCTCCAGGTAAAGCGCTTCCTCCGGCATCTCTATATGATATTTTTCAGCCAGCACCTTTACAATCTTCTGGAACTCCTTTTTGTTCGGAGAACCGTAATAGATTGTCACACCGAAACGGGCCACCAGAGAAAGCTTCTCCTGTACTGTGTCGTTGCTGTGCAGATCATCGTCCAGCTCCCGCTTATCGCTGAATTTCTCGCGGATTAAATGGCGGCGGTTGGAGGTGGCATAAATCAGCACATTCTGCGGTTTGATACCCAAACCGCCCTCGATGATTGCCTTTAAATATTTGTATTCAATCTCGTATTCCTCAAAGGATAAATCGTCCATGTAGATGATGAATTTATAATTCCGGTCTTTGATCTGCTCCAGCACATCGGACAGGCAGCGGAACTGATGCTTATAAACTTCAATCATGCGGAGGCCCCGATCGTAATACTGGTTTAAGATCGCCTTGATGCTGGAGGATTTTCCGGTGCCGCTGTCTCCAAAGAGAAGTACATTGTTGGCTGCCCGGCCCTCGATAAAGGCTTCCGTATTCTGAATCAGCTTTTTCTTCTGCAGCTCGTAGCCCACCAGATCGTCCAGATGGATGTGCTCCACCCGGGTAATGGGTTCAATGCGGGCTGTCCCGTCCTCCTCGTTCATCCGGACATGGAAGGCTTTATTTAAGCCAAACCGGCCCACGCCGAACTCCCGGTAAAATTCGGTTACAATATCCTTAAATTCCTCATCGCTTCCCGCAGCCTCCAGAGAGGAAGCCAGCTCCACGATACGGTCCCGGATGCGGCTGTTAAAGACCCGGCTCGCTCTCGACGGATTCTCATAATGGCAGAGCTGTTTCCAGATATCATCGCCCTCCTCATCCAGTGCGGCAATATCGCAGGAAAAGAGTTCCCGCATCCTGGCAAAATCATGGGCCGCCAGCTGATTTAAGCTGCCCTTTACCGGGCCTACAATCTCACAGGAGGTGCTGTAGGCGTTTTCATGGTTTGCCATACAAAATGCCAAAAAGCAGTGCCATAGATTCCCCTTAAATCCATAGGTCACTGCCAGCTCGATCAAATGATTGGCACAGACGAAGGAGTCAGAGCGCGCTGCGCCCTCCCCGCCTGCCAGAAGTCTGCATACATCGTCAAATAACTGCTGATATTTTAAGTTCCGATACAAAACCATGCGGTTTTCACCGCTCATCCGTCTCTCCTCCATGATGCTTCCGATGCTCCTCTTATGATGTACTGATTGATGTACTGATTGATATACTGATTGATGTAATAAAAATATCTGCCTGTGATTCCTAATAAAACTCCTAATAATTCCCTAAGATTTTTACATTCTTTGCCTCGCGTATAATGCCAAACAGCGCATTAATAACGCCCGGATCCTCCAGATTTCCTTCAATATCCACGAAGAACCGGTATTCCCAGCTTCGCTCCGGAATGGGGCGGGACTCAATCATCCGCATGTTTACATGATTAAAAATAAAGTTCCCCAGAATGTTATAAAGGGTTCCGCTCTTATGAGGCAGCTCAAAGCAAATACTGATTTTGTCTGCATCCTCTCTGTAAACCGGATCCTTTGACAGAATCAGGAAGCGGGTGGTATTGTCCTTACTGTTGTTGATCGGGCCGGCCAGAGGCTTTAAGCCGTACAGATCACCGGCAATCCTGCTGGCCACCGCAGCCTGCGTCTTATCAGACTCATTCTGCACCTTCTGAGCCGCCACTGCATTGTTTTCCATGCTCAACTGCTGCCATTTACTATGTGCGTTTAAAAATTCCGAGCTCTGCATCAGAGCCTGCGGATGGGCATAAACTCTTTCGATATCCGAAAGCTCTGCCTCCCCTGTTCCCAAAAGATAATGGTTGATGGGAATAAAAATCTCTGCCACAATGTAATTATCATATTTGATCAGCAAATCATAATTATCCGTCACCGCTCCGGCCGAGGAATTCTCGATAGGAAGCACGCCAAAATCGGCCTTTCCCTCCTGAATTTCGATCATCAGATCCTCGAAACGGCGCACATGGTGAATGTCTGCGTCATTTCCGAAAAAGCCGATGGCAGCCGCATGGCCGTATGCCCCCTCAAGGCCCTGGAAGGCAATCTTCTTTCCGGCTGTGTCGAGTTCCTTTACTGCCCGAAACCCCAGATCCAAACGTTCCATCTGTCCGGCCATGGTCTGATACTGATAGCGGCGGCTCAGGGTCATCATCTGCAGAAACAGCTCTCCCACTGCCTGTTTATTGAATTCTCCCTCTGCCATGGCGGTCAGAGTTTCAATCTTCTCTGCCTCCCGCTTGGCATCATAAACGGCTTTTCCCGTGGCTATTTTATAGGCGGCCACATCTGCGCAGAGCCGCATGCGCTCCTCAAACAGCTTTTCAATCTGTGAATCAATCACGTCCAGCTGCACTCTGATCTCCTGTAAGTCCATGCTTCTGTCAAATCTCCTTCTCAAGCATTTCAATAATGATTTTTCTGGTGTATGCGCCCACAAACTTCCGATCCTCAGCCGGAAGCTCCTTAATGATGAATGGGGTACCAAACTGAATGGTCACATGGGACGGCCGGATAAACGGAATATGCTTTTCAAACACCTCCGCCGTGCCTGTGATTGCCACCGGAACCACCGGACAGCCAGATTTTTCTGCAATTTTTAAGCTTCCCTCTTTAAACGGAAGAAGCTCCCGAATATCTTCATTCCGGTTTCGGGTTCCCTCCGGAAAGATCCAGATGGAGACACCGCGTTTGATCTTTTCGATGCCTTCCAGAATCGCCTTTAAGCCTTCCTTTATATTCTTACGATCCAGAAACAGGCAGTTGACGTTGACCATCCAGTCCGCCAGAAACGGATAGCGGCGCATCTCTTTCTTTGCCACAAAGCCCAGCTTCTCCGGCACCGTGGTATAGCCTACCAGAATATCAAAATAGCTTCTGTGGTTCCCCACATAGAGAACCGGCTTTCCCTTGGGCAGATTTTCAAGTCCTTTTACCGTAACCGTAACTCCTGCCACCCGAAGAAGCAGCCGGAATATCTTCCGGACAATCCGAAGGCTCTCCTCTTCCATTCGGTTGGGATCTGTCTCTGCCAGCTTTTTCAGCCGATGCAGAGTCCCCGCCGAACACACTAAAAATCCAATAACAAGCGTTGCTACTAAAATAAAACGAAACATACTTCCCCTCCCTTTTGTTTCATCTATTATATAAAAAGTATGGGGCTTTTACAAGCTTTTCCTACCCGGAAACAAGGTCTTTACCCTTTCTTTCCATTCTTCTTTTTTCCATTTCTTCTTTTTTACAAAAGCGGGGATAACAGCCTGCAGCACTGCTCTTTAAACCGAATCAGAAGACCGCGTCCGGCATAGAGCTCCGGCGTAATCTCACGGCATCGGGGCAGATCCGACAAAAAGGCTTCCTCCAGCCGTTCCGTAGTTCCTTCATCGTAAATCACTGCATTGACCTCGAAATTCAGCTGAAAACTGCGGATATCCATATTAGCCGTCCCATAGCAGCTGACGCAGCCGTCCACGGTGATCCCCTTCGCGTGAAGGAATCCGTTTTCATAGGTATAGCATCTGGCTCCGGCCTTTAACAAATCTCCCACATAGGAATAGGTAGCCCAGTAGACAAAGGGATGATCCGGCTTGCAGGGGATCATCAGACGCACATCCACGCCGGACCTGGCTGCAATCTGAAGTGCAGATAAAACGGCATCGTCCGGAACAAAATACGGGGTCTGGATATAAATATGATGGCGCGCTTTATGAAACAGCTCCAGGTAATTGTCACGGATCTGGCGCGTCTGCGTGTCCGGTCCGCTGGAAATAATCTGGATCCCCACCATATCCTGAAAATTGTCCGGCGGCAGAATCGGAGAAAATTCTTTAAAATAGGACATATTCTGAAACAGGTTTTCTCCGGCCGCATAATTCCAGTCCTGGGCAAAGCGAAGCTGCAGTCCCAGAACCGCTTCGCCGTAAATCTTTAAATGGGTGTCCCGCCAGTAGCCGAACTTCGGATCCTTTGAAATATATTCCTTTCCGATATTAAAGCCGCCTACATAGCCGACCCGTCCGTCGATCACCACGATTTTCCGGTGATTCCTGTAATTCACACGCAGGTTCAGACGTCCCAGAAAGGGAGGGAAAAAGACAGCCGTTTTGACTCCTGCTTCCCGAAGCCGCTTCCAGCTTCTTTTCGGCATAAAACGGCCGCCCATCCCGTCACTGAGAATGCGTATCTCCACACCTTCCCTTACCTTTTCCAGAAGAATCGGGACCAGAGAATCAAACACCTCGTCATTTTTAATGATATAATACTGGATATGAATATAGCGGCTCGCTCTTTTTAGCTCCGATCTTAAATCCGCAAACTTCTCAGCCCCGTCTGTCAAAAGCTCCACCCGGTTATTCATGGTCAAAACTGAGCCGGAGGTTTCCAGATTATATACCACCAGATCCGAATAATTGCCGGCCAGAGTCCCCAGAAGGGCCATATCCCGGCTTTTAATGAATTCCTCCTGATTCCGCGCCGAATATTTGAGGCGGTCCTCCACCTCCTTAATCCGGAACATCTTGCTCTTTCTGAAATCCTGTTCGAATAACAGATATAAAAGAAATCCGAACACCGGAATAAAGTTAAGCGCTAAAAGCCAGGTCCAGACAGCCCTCGGATCATGACGGCGGAAAAAGACAATGATAATAGAAAAAACCACATTGACTATGAAAATGTGAGACAGCAGCCACCACCATAAGTCCGCTGCCTCATAAAGCGCTCTCATTATCCATTCCATCTTCTGCCACCTGTTCCTCTCTGCCGCCTTTTTTACTATCGGAAACGGTTCTGGGCTTTGTCATACGCATATCCGGCAGCCAAAAGCTTTTCCTCCAGTTCCTCTTTTCTGATTTCAAATTCTCTGCAAAGCTCGTCTAAATCGGGATAGGTATCCCGAAGCTGGGTATTCACAAAGCTTAAACACATAATCGGGTCCTTGGGAAGCTGTTTCATGACTTTTTTCCTCCTATTCCTCAAAGGTTACTGTTACATAGAATCCCCTGTCATTCTCTTCAATATTCTTTACCACACCGTGATCGGCCTTAATCCGGTCATTCAATTTAAACAGACCGGACATGGCCACAGCCGGCTCGATCATATAATTTACGTTAAAAGGGGTCACGGATTCGGTGACCTCCACCACCTGACCGACCTCTACCAGGCCCGGCCGCTCCATTTTAAATACCACATCTCTGGCCATGATTCCATCTCCTTTTCTCTGCGTATCGGAGTCTTTCTTCTCCTTCGCAGATTCTTTCGTTTTTTCGGCTTTCCCGTTTTTGCCTTGCTCCTCCTTGTCTTCAGGATTCCCCGTCTGACCTTTCCGCCCGCTTCGGCGGTGTCAGGAAGGAGGCCCGTTTCACGGAATCCATGCCGAACCGGCTTCGGATCTGATCCACCGCCCGATCTAATTTCTCCAGCTTTTCGTAATCCGTCTTGTCAAATATATTCATCTGGCGGGTCCCCTCTTCCTTAATCCGGCTGGTATGAATGCCTAAAAGCCGGATGGGGGAACCGTCCCACAATTCATCAAACAGCCGGCAGGCTGCCTGGTAGATTTCATCCGTGATATTCGTCGGTGTCTCTAACACCATCTGATGCCCCTGGGTCTGAAGATTCGTATCCTTTATGGATACGGATACTACCTCCGCCTTCACATGATGGCTCCGAAGACGGGAACTCACCGTTTCGGCCAGGGATAAGAGAACCATTTTCGCAGTCTGAACGTCTGTCACGTCGAAAGCAATGGTGGTGCTGTTTCCATAGCCCTTATTATCCGCCTGCTCTGATTCTATCAGCTCTGCCGCCTTCCCATTGGCATAGTTCCAGATGACTTCCCCGTGTTTTTTCAAATGGCTGGATATAATGGCATAATCGGTCTGGGCCAGCTGGCCGATGGTCCGAATTCCCATATCTGCCAGCTTCCTCTCCGTGGCTTTTCCCACGAAAAACAGATCCCGCACCGGAAGAGGCCACATCTTTTCCCTCATTTCCTCAGGGAACAGGGTATGTACCAGATTGGGCTTTTTAAAATCCGATGCCATCTTGGCCAGCAGCTTGTTTGTTGATACTCCGATATTGACCGTAAATCCCAATTCCCTGCAGATCCGTTCCCGGATGCATTCCGCCGCCTCACGGGGCGGCCCGAACAGCCGCTCTGTCCCAGTCATATCCATAAATGCCTCGTCAATACTGTACTGCTCCACCCGCGGGGAGTATTCCCGCAAAATCTCCATAAAGGCTCCGGAGCACTCCCGATACCAGTCCCGACGGGCCGGCACCAGTTCCAGATTCGGACACTTCTTACGCGCTTCCAAAATGGATTCGCCCGTTTTTACTCCGAATGCCTTGGCCTTCAGCGACTTGGCCAGAATAATACCCCGCCGTTTGCTGCTGTCTCCGCCCACGGCGCAGATTTCCTCCCGCAGATCCCTAGTCTCTCCTAAATATTTCAGCCGGTAAACCGCCTCCCAGGAGAGAAAGGCGCTGTTGACATCCACATGAAAAATAACCTGTCCCATGCTTCTCACCTCTACTGGAAAGTATAATTCAGTCTGGAAAAATAATCAATGACTGTTTGAAATCTGCCGTCCCTCCGGATCGATGTGGTACCCTTCGGGCCAGATAAGCGCAGAGATGGGGACCAATTCCAAGCCTTTTTCCTGCAGCCCTGTTATCACAGCTTCCAGCGCCTCGGGAGTATATTTTGCCCCGTTATGCATCAGGATAATGCTTCCGTTTCCCAAGTGCGGGTGATTCAGGATCTGGGATACAATCGCATCTGCTCCGTAATCCTTCCAATCCAGGCTGTCCACATCCCACTGAACCGGATAATAGCCCAGGGAATCGGCAATTTCAATTACATCGTCATCATAGTCTCCGTAAGGCGGACGAAACAGCTCCATGTCCTTTCCTGTCAAACGCTTCACCTGTTCATGCACCCGGCTGATTTCCGTACGAATCTCCTCCCGGCTTAACCGGCTCATGTTTTTATGGGTTTCACTGTGATTCCCCAAATCATGGCCCGCCGCGGCAATCGCCTTTACATCCTCCGGATACTGCTTCACCCATCCTCCTGTCATGAAAAAAGTGGCTTTTACTCCATGACGGTTTAAAATCTCCAGCAAAAGCCCTGTTTCCTCATTTCCCCAGGCCGCATCAAAGGAAAGTGCTGCCTGGGGTTTTTCGGTTTTTACACAGTAAATCGGAATCTCGCGATCCCCTGCCCGATATTTTTTTTCTTTATCCGCACTGTACTGAAAGATGCGTCCGGATGCAGCCGGATAAGCTCCGGACGGAACACTTCTTTCCTCTCCCTCAGAAGCCCGCTGGTAAAGCCTGGCCGTGCATCCGACCGTAAGGAACAAAAGCATCATCCAGAAACAGGTATGTTCCGCTATGAACCGGCAGGAAAGCGGTTTGAATTTCAATTTCATAAAGGCCACCTCAAAAGGGGATAGATTGCTACCATTTTATGTAGGACGGTGCAGGCATATGCTGTTTCGGACAGAAAGCGAAGCAGCTCTGTATTTCATGGACTTCTATAGGCTTTCATGAGCTTTTATTCTCTTTTATTTTCTATTGTTTTTCGTTATTCCCTTTTATTTTCCTCCTTTTCCTGATCCACCCCCTGCTGCATCACGACGGCCATTTTCCAAAGGAGTCGAAATCCCCAGACGGCGGCAGTCAGAAGAAGCAGGCTGACGGATGCAGCCACGGTCCGGTGAAGCCATTTCAGCAGAGGAGACGTTTTTTTCTCCGGCTTTAAGTCCTCGGATTCCGGGAGAACAGGAATCGACTCTTCCTGTGATTCTTTCTTCTGCACGTTTTCTTTTTCTTCCGGCGGATCCGCCGCCTCATATTCTGCCGTCAGGCGGAACTTTTTATAATCCGGAAGTCTCCAGTCTCCCGAATAAACGGCCCGGCAGTCCCACACTTTCTGTATCCCCATCACACGGGCATCCCGGCAAAGCTCTCCCGCATCGTCTGTGTACGGCTCTCCATCCCACGAAAAGGATTCCAGTCTGCAGTCCTCTTCTGACATCCCGACAGCCTCCAGAAGCTCTGCCCGACAGGCCTCCAAAGGAGGTGTTTGGGCATCGTGCGGGACATTCACCCCGCCAAACCGATAGGAATCAGCGCCGTAGGTATGAAACGTCACGCCAAAAGAGAAATCTCCCTTCCACCGTTCCTTTTCATATATCGCCTTTTCAAGGGGAAGCTCAGCCTCAAAGGTCTGTCCGCTCTCTTCATCCTGCACCTCCAGCTTTGCCGTCTCAGGCAAAACCGCGTCCCGTCCTACCTCCCGGTAAATCACCTGGCCGGAAAGCCTCTTTTTCCGGCCGCTTACCGGTACTTCCTCTATCTCACTGGAAATAAGACGGAAGGTTCTCCCGCTCTCATCCGTATATTCTTCTGCCGGCTCCGGAATTTCCTCCGGAGAATGATAACTGTCCGAGTAATAATTCCGCAGCTTTGGCCCTGCATAAAAGGCAGCATATTCCCCCTTCATCACGAGGAACAGTGCCGTAAAGCAGCCAATCCGGGCCAGCAGGCGGAACATCCGTTTTTTCCTTCCCGCCTGCTGGCAGAGATTCCGTTTCTTCCTTTCTTCCCGCCGACATAGGATCCGCTTTTTCCTTTCTCCCCGCCGCCGGACCTTCATGCTGATCGTCTCTTCCCGGTTCCCGATTCCTCTCATCCCCCGAAAGCACTCTCTTTTCCCGTTTTTTTCTCTCATTGTAACTCCTCTCTTTCCGCATTACGCTTTGGTATGGATTTTTCTGCCAGCGCTCATGGGAGTTTTCCTGCCAGCAGAACAAAATCTCACTGTAAGCTTTGCTCAGACCGCCATATTCTCTGTTCATTTTCCGCCTAATTCCCCTTCTTGCCGTGCCGCCTGCGGGCAGGGCCTTTTCCTTATGGATTTGTACACAGAAATTTACCGATTTTCAGATTCTGAAAGAATTGCATCAGACGCCCGCCGGGTGAAGACGCGGGGAAGCCTATGCAAAAGAAACTGCCGATGGTATGTATTATATGCGGAGGGAGGGGGGATTATGACAATTTTTTCATGAGAATGGTTTGGAAAAATGGACAGGGAAAGGGGACTTTTTTGGGAGCTCATACGGGCGGGAGGCAGCGGATTGTTTCTTCCGGGGACCGTTTGCACTACGTATTCTGAGTCCCCATTCCCCTGAGAGCCGAGATAACTCACTGAGAATTGGGGGAGAGGTGCAAATCCGGACGCCCTCCAAGAATCGGCATAAAAAACAAAGCGGCTGCCGCTTCAAGACTTTAAAATCGTCCAAGCGACAGCCTCTATAATTCCATTCCCTTTCTATAACCGACCTTCCAATACCCAGCAGCCTCTTCCATGTCCCCGCCGGGGACATGAAAGGGGCTGCGTCCGCGTCCGCCATTCCCCTCAATCTGCCATCTCACTTAAACACGACCGGTTCCTCCATAAACTCCGTCTTCACCACAATAAACGGATACGAAGGCTCCGCCCCCGTCTGCTCTTCCTTCCCCGGTCCCTGGAGCTCTGTCTTAATAACAATTGAATTCTCCGTCAGATAAAGCTCCGGTACACTGATGCTGTAGCCTCCCGTCTTCTGCTCCCCATATCCGGCCGCTATGTAGAGATCTTCTCCGCTGGTATACGTCAGCCGGAAAGATTCCTTCTTTTTCTGCCCGATAATCTCCTGCAGCTCCTGCGGAATCTCGTTTTGTCCCACTACCGTAAATTCCAAATCCCGCACCTTATCTTCTGCCTGCTCTTTACCGCCGCAGCCAGCCAAAAGAACAGAAGCCATGAGTATCAGAGAGGTAAAAAAGGCAAAGCACCACTTTCTTTTTTGAATCATTTCCATCCATACTCCCTGTTTGGTTTGATTATTACCAGTTTATTGGAAAACCGGAGGGATTATGACTTGAAGGGCCGTTTATGCCTTAAAACATTCCGTTTATGCCGGCTTCGGCTCTGCGGAACCGATGAAACATAGTACAGGAAAGAACGCCTTCTCTCTACTCCTGTCCATGATACCGGTTAAACCAGGCCCTCTCTTCAAAAGCCTGTTTTTTCGGCTGCTTCACCTCCTGAGCCGGAACTCCGATGGGAAGATAAATTACTGCCTTATAGTCCTCCGGAGCGCCCAGAAGCTCTGCCATTTTGCGTGCCTTATCTTTTACGTCGATCTGCCCCTCAATCCAGGTAGTCGCATAGCCCTTCGCGGTAACTGCCAGAAGAATATTCTCTGCCGCCGCTGCGAAATCCTCTACATGATAGAAGACTCCGTTTTTGGACTGCAGAGGCTTTGTCAGAATCAGAATCGCTGCCGGAGCCGTCATGGCCCACTCGAATCCGTAAATGTCAGCCAGCCCTTTTACCAGCTCCGGATCGTCCACGGCTGCAAATCTGGTGGTCTGCATGTTGCATCCGGACGGTGCCAAAAAGCCTGCTTCCACAATCTCCTTTAAATCCTCTCGCGGAATCGGCGTATCTAAAAAAGGGCCTCTGTAGCTTTTTCTCTCTCTGACTGCCTGCATGAATTCCATCTGTTTTTCCTCCTCTACTTGTTCTAAACTATATTGAATCTATCGGTTGGTTATTTCTTTTCCACTACTTCGTAAAGATCGGTTCTCCGGTTTTCCAGAGACGGTATCTGTTTCCTGATTTTATCCAGATAATCCAGATCAATCTCCGCATACGTGATTCCCGGCATATCCTTAGCTCGTGCAATCACCGTTCCCCAGGGATCTGCCACCAGGCTGTTTCCATAGGCAGTATAAGCCGGTTTCGTGCCGATCTGACCCGGTGCCACGATATAGCACCCATTTTCAATCGCTCTTGCGCGCAGAAGCGGTTCCCAGTGATCCTTGCCTGTCGGCATGGTAAAGCTGGCCGGGACAAAGATGACCTGCGCTCCGCGAAGAGCCATCAGACGGTAAATCTCCGGAAAACGCACATCATAGCAGATCGACATGCCGAACACTCCCAGCTCTGTCTCCACTGTCACAATATCACTGCCGGGCTGTACTTTATCCGACTCATTAAAGGGCGTGCCGTCTGCCAGCGTGATATCGAACATATGAAGCTTCCTATAGGAAGCCAAAATTTCGCCCTCCGGTGAAATGAATACGCTGGTATTGGAAGAGCGTTTTTCTCCCGGCCGCTCCTCTGTGATGCTGCCGCCGTGAATATAGATACCGTGCTCCTTTGCTTTTGCACAGAGAATTTCCGTAGTGTAGCCGGGGATCTGCTCTTTTCCGCCTCCCTCTCCCACATTTCGGCCAATCAGGTTCATTACCTCGGGAAAGCAGACTAATTTGGCCCCTCTGGCGGCTGCCTCGTCAATCCAGGCACAGGCCTGCTTCAAATTCTCGCCTTTGTTATTCTGGGTATCCATCTGTATCATTGCAATGGTATAATTCCGCAGCATTTTGTTCTCCTTCTTTCTGTAAGTAGTATCGGATTTTCCAAATCGAAACATCTATGGAAACTCGTTTGCTTATAATCTTTTATCATTATTGCATGCTTTCAAAAGTCAGTCAAGGCAGGCTTTGACAGCCGCACTGTGAACCGCCTCCAGAATGCATCTTCCGGTAATTCTGGCTGTCTCGTAATCCAGAATATCCGGTGTATCCGTCATCTGGTGGTAATAGGAAGGCACATGAGGCATCCCATTTTCAACCCGACGCCAGCAGACATTCGCGGCATCCAGCCCTTCCTTATGAAAGCTGACCTGATCGCTTTCTCCGACGTGAAATATCCCGCCCAGCTTTCCGCCGTACAGCTTCTGATAGGCATTGGCAACGGAGGAAGATACCAGATTATCAGCCGGCCGAAAAATATCGCCTTCTATATAGATGCCATCCTGCACAGCGCCCAATGTGTTGCACACCAATACCGCATGCTCCGACGGGGCGGCCGCTGAAATATCCATATTATAGGCTCCCAGATGGCGGGCACGCTCTTCATCGGACAAACTTTCTACATAAGCGGACGAGCCATGATAGCCGTTTTCCTCCGAGCCCAGAAAGACCAGCCGGATTTCGCAGGGAAAGTCAGGGTTTTCCGGTCCCAAAAAACGGGCGATTTCCAGAAGGACTCCCACCGAGGCCGCATTGTCAGCCGCACCGCAGGAGCTTTCCACGCTGTCATAATGGGCCACGATGGAAAATAGGGGACCGTCATACTCTGCATTACAGACAGCCGTCAGGTTTTCACTGCTTTGGTTCTGAAAGCCCAGAAAACGGGTCCGCTCTAAGGATCCTTCCTCCTCAAATCCCATTTCCTCCAGCTGCTCCCAAAGCCAGTCGCAGGCAGTTTCCTCCTCCCGCGTCCCGGCAGCCCGGATTCCGATGGTGCCGCATAGATACTCTGCAGCAGCCTGGATCTTCCTTTTATCTAAATCATAAGGCTCAGATGAAGCTTTCGCACATCCGCCGCAGCATAAAACGGCAAGAATAACGGAAACTCCGGCGATACCTGCTGCAGGAAACAAACCTTTTTTTCGAATCCCGATATGTTTTTTCACTCTGTCGTCCTCTTTCAGCGCCCGGATTTCTGCTTGACGCAGAAACCGGTATGCGCATGGTATAATATCTGACGATATTATACCATGACCTTCTGCTGCAGTACAGTTTATTCTGCTTTTCTATCTTTCGGTCACCCGGCGGGAGAAATCTCATATGCTACACTAAAGCCCCTATTTTTGAGGTGTTCCATGACTCCCAAGCTGGAAGTTTCTGCCTTAAGCTACTCCTACCACACCATGGATGGAGAGACACAGGCGCTTTCCAATATATCTTTTACCGCCGATACCGGCGAATTTATCGCCATTGTCGGACCGTCCGGATGCGGAAAATCCACTCTCCTCTCCCTTATCAGCGGTCTACTAGCCCCCGATGAGGGCACGGTCCGCATTGATGGGATCCCGCTTTCCGAGAGCCGCTGCAATATCGGCTATATGCTTCAGAAAGATCATCTGTTTGAATGGAGAACCATTTTTTCCAATGCCTCTCTGGGCCTGGAGATTCAGCATAAGCTGGATAAGAACCATTTAGAAAAGCTTCACACACTGATGGAAACCTATGGGCTGAAGCAATTTGAAGAATCCCGGCCGTCTGAGCTTTCCGGCGGAATGCGGCAGCGGGCGGCCCTGATCCGGACTCTGGCACTCGAACCGGATCTTCTGCTTCTGGATGAACCCTTTTCGGCTCTGGATTATCAGACGCGGCTTTCCGTCTGCGACGATATCAGCACGATTATCCGGAACAGCAAAAAGACGGCGGTTCTCATCACCCATGACCTGTCGGAAGCAGTCAGTGCGGCAGATCGCATCGTGATCCTGACACGGCGTCCCGGACGCATCAAGGCCATTCTTCCGATTTCTTTTTCCAAACCGGATTTAAGTCCTCTGGAACGCAGGAATGATCCGGCCTTCACCAGTTACTTTAATGAGGTCTGGAAGATTCTTCAGAATTAGGCGGCTGCATTCCTTTAGAAATGGAGGTGTCTTTCTTTTATGAAAATGCAAGATTCCCTGGCCCAGCAGGCATTCATCCGGCAGCAGAGGCACCGGCGCAGACTGGTTGCAGTCTGCAGATGCTTCCTGTTAGTTCTGCTTCTGGGACTTTGGGAGGGTTCGGCCCGGATTGGGCTGATCGATGACTTTATCTTCTGTTCTCCCTCCCGTGTCGTGCTCTGCTTTGCCGATATGCTCCGGGACGGAAGTATTCTGATGCATACGGGTGTAACGCTTTTGGAAACGCTTCTGAGCTTTTTTCTGGTGCTTCTGATTGGGCTTTTAGGAGCACTTCTTTTGTGGTCCAGCCGCAGTATCTCTGAAGTGTTAGAGCCCTATCTGGTCATGCTTAACAGCCTTCCCAAATCCGCGCTGGCCCCGATTCTGATTGTATGGCTGGGAAACAACATGAAAACTATTATCGTTGCCGCCGTATCCGTGGCTGTCTTCGGTTCCATTCTGACGCTCTACAACGGATTTTCCGGCATCGATCCGGATCAAATTAAGCTTATTTACTCTCTGGGCGGAAAACGAAAGGATGTGCTGACGAAAGTGCTTCTGCCCGGCTCGATCCCTCTCATTATCAGCAATATGAAGGTCAATATCGGTCTCTGTCTGGTGGGCGTGATCATCGGAGAATTCCTGGCCGCAAATCAGGGGCTGGGTTTTTTAATTATTTACGGGAGCCAGATTTTTAAGATGGATATGGTTGTCACGAGTATTGTAATCCTCTGCATCGTGTCAGCTATTCTGTATCAGGGCATCACCCTTTTAGAGAAAAAAATCAAGCGTTCCTTTTAGAATTCCCCATGCCAATCAAAATAAGAGGGTACCCATCTCAAGATACCCTCTTACTTTTATGTATTATAGCGAATTGATATTTCTATTCTCAACAAATCCGAATATCTGCTTCTTATTTCTCAGCGTCGATATACTTCTTGTTGATCTCTTTCCACATCTCTACGTCTACGCCCTTCCAGCAAAGCTTGTCAGGATTGTAGTACGGATCCTTCTTAGCTTTCATCTGCTCGCAATAGTCTTTGTAAAGAGCGAATGCCTTCGGAGAAAGAATCAATACAACCAGCATGTTGATCCAAGTAGAACCGCCAAGTGCAAGGTCAGACAGGTTCCATGCAAGACCAGACTCTACATTACCCCAGATAAAGATGAGGATTGGCATAGCAATCTGCATGATTCTGATAACGATCTTACGGGTTCCCTCTTTCTCTTTGCCCTGGAACAGATACAGTACGGAGGTCTCGCCCTCGTAGTAGTAGCTGATTAAGCAGGTGAAGGAGAACAGAGCCAGCATAATAGCAACGAACAGAGGAGCAATGCCACCCATGATGGTACGGCAGCCATACTGAACGAAGATAACGCCGTTGGTTCCTGCTGCAGCTAAATCAGCCATCTCAGCAGCGCCTGTTCCAACGTAACCAAACTGAGTGTTGTAGCAGCCGGTCAGAAGCATCATCAGACCAGATGCGGTACAAACGATAACGGTATCAAGCCAAACACCGGCTGCATTGGCCAGACCCTGTTTAACCGGGTGGCTGGTCTCTGCTGCTGCTGCGGTAGGCATGGACTCACCCATACCAGATGCAGATGAGAAGGTTCCTCTCTTAACACCCTGCTGGATAGCGATACCAACGCCGCCGCCCAGGAAAGCCTCTTTGGAACCAAATGCACATTTCACAACAGTAGCGATAACTCCGGGAAGCTCGCCAATATTCACAACTAAGATAATAACTGTAGCAACAAGGTAAATAACTACCATCGGCGGAACGAGAAGGGATGCAGCAGCACTGATTCTCTTAACACCGCCCATAACTACGATTGCCATGATAACAGCGATTACAAGAGCGGTAATCCACATCGGGATACCAAGTGCATTCTTAAAGCCATCACAGATAGTGAAGGTTGCAGCTGCCGGCATGAAGCAGATAACGCCGATTCCGAAGAATGCTGCGTAGAATGCGCCATACCACTTCCAGCCAAGACCTCTCTCAGCAACGTAAGCGCCGCCGCCGCGGTACTGACCGTCAATTTTTGTCTTGTAAAGAACTGAAAGTACACACTCTGTAAAACATACAGCAGAGTTGGTCATACCAGCCAGGATCATCCAGAACATAGCGCCAGGACCGCCCATGTAAAGAGCAACGGCTACACCGGCTACGTTACCGGTACCAACACGCATGGCCATTGTGGTACAGAAGGATGCGAAGGATGAGATACCAGATTCGGAATCACCCTTATCCAGAATACGGCTCCACATATCTCTGAAGCGAGCAAACTGGAAGCCCTTTAATCCAACAGTGAAAAACAGACCACTACCAAAAATGAGGACAATCATTCCAATGCCCCAGATAGGACCATTCAACACATTAACAATGTTATTTAGTGCGTCGAGCATAAATAAGTTCCCCCTTATTCATTTTTTTGCGCCGCGCGCTGGCGCTGTTTAAACCAGGTTTTAAACTTTAGTCTATTTTAGCAATTCTGATAAAAAAAGTCAAGGAAATATTAAAATTGTATAAACTTTCGTGCAAAAAATTATAAACTTCAAATCATCCCTGTCGTTTTTTGTCTTTTGTTTTGATGATTTTCTGATTTTGCAAGCTGCGTTCCCAGCTCATAGGCTGCCTGCAAACAGCCTGTCTCAGCAAGCGCTCCGGGCGCAGCGCAGCCCAGCGCCAGCACCTCACCGGCGCTCTCCCAGTTCAGATAGCGAAGCAGCGTCTCATAATGCGCCCTGACTCCATCCATGGCCCAATCGTCCGAATCAGCGCCTGCTGCCAGAAGCACAGCCTTTTTTCCCGCTGCGCGCATTTCTTTATTAAAGCTGAAAAAGCGATCCAGCACTGCCTTAAGCTGCGCCGTAAACCCAAAATAATAAAGCGGCGATACAAAGGCGATGATATCTGCCTCGCGTATCAGCTGTTTCACCTCTTCCATATCGTCCTTAAAAACGCACTGCCCCCCATTTTTCTGACAGGTTCCGCATCCCAGACAAGGGGAAATCCGAAGCCCCGGAACATAGAGCTCCTTTGTCTGCACAGGAACCAGAGCCTCTTGTGCGCCCCGAACCAATTCCCCGGCCAGAGCTTTGGTGGTTCCGTTTTTATGCGGACTTCCCAGTAAAACTAAAAGTTTTGCAGAATCTGATACCTTTTTCCCATCCATTGCGGTTTCCTCCTTTTCTTACAGGTCTGCAGGTTACTTCTCTTTTTCCTTATATGGCTGTGTTTTCGACTATATTTTTCGACTGTGTTCCCGAACGCGTTCTCGATCATGTTTTTAACAGCATTTTCGCGTTTTGGAAAGAATCTGCAGTAAGGCCGATTGTTTTTCTATCATCTATAGTAAGTTTTTTTATGGGATTACACAAGAGAATCTTTTTAATATTTGTCGTCACATCTTGTACTGATACAAAACCGATTCGGGGGATGGCATCTAAACCTCAGCAGCCGTGCGTCTTATTCAGATTTAAAATTCAAAAGAATAACCGGGTGCGCCTGAACGCCACCCGGTCCGCAAGATAAGAATGATTAGCAGTGTATTCTCCCTTCTACGCTGCTTCTCTTTTTCAGAATAACATACCGATTTCTCTGTTTCTCATTTTGTCCGCGAAATAGCGGTTTTTGTTCCCCGAATCTCTTGGATTTACAGATTGAAGCATGCATTTTGCCAGCCATTCCGCACCCAAGAAAAAACACCAGCCATGGTACATTTATACCAGACTGGTGTTTGGGGAAATGTGCTCTCCGGACTTCAATTATTCCAGTTCTTCCGGAACCTCCGGCTGATATCCAAGTCCTAAGGATGCTAAACCGGCACCCATGGATGCAACTGCTTTGATAAATCCGGCAATCAATTCTAATACTCCCATGATTAATTTCCTCCTTTGTTTTTTATTATCATCATAACAGCCACTAAACAAAGTGTAATATGAATGGCTGTTACAAATTCCCACAATTTTAGACAATACAAGCCGCCAGATACCAGCCAAATGAAAACTAAAAGCTTTCTCGCTCGCTCCCTGTTTACTTTGCGTTTTAAATCGGATAGCTTATGATTCGGATGTTCCACTGGAGCTTTAACAAATATGTAAACGGAAGAAAGCACAGCAAAAAAACAAAAGAGATACTGTCCCTCCACGCCTGTACACACAGACAGCAAAAATAAATAGAAAACAAATAAACTGTTGGAAAGGATAAAACATCCTAAATAATTTTTTGCATGATACCCATTGGCTGTCATGCGAAGCGACATAAAAATAGTTAAAAATACAACACCCTCTATAAAATTTCCGGATAAAAATGCCACACCAAGTATTGCTGACACAGAACATAAGGTAGAAAGAAAAAGCTGAAACCCATAAATATATATATTTTTTTGAGATTTATCAATGATATTCCGGTAAATCAGCTGGTCTGTACACCAAATTGATAACATATCCAAAACTTTTCAACCCCTTTTTGTAAGATTACCATACTATATTCTTCGTATTTTCCACTTTTTGTCCGTGAAATACCCGCTTTTTGTCCTCGAATTTTTTTAGCATCTACCCATCCATATCCTTTTTAGAAATAAAAAATGTGACGACTACCTTAAAAGTTCTATCACCCTCCATGTATACCATCGAACCGCCACAAGACTCAACCGCTGACTTTACACTTTTCAGGCCCCATCCATGCAATCTCTTATCTGCCTTTGTTGTCCGCCACACACCGTTCCGTGAAATAGGAATCGTATCAACTGAATTTTCAACCATAATCACGATCATAGAATGAACACGACGTACAGAGACTTCTATTTTGGGTTTAACTGATTTTATTTTTTGGCATGCTTCAATTGCATTGTCTAACAGATTCGAAAAAACTATGTTTAAAACGCTTGCCTTAACCGGAAGTTCCGGAAGAAGATCGGAAGCAATGTCAAATTGAATATGGCTTGCTTCTGCCAGCTTCTTTTTACGATTTAAGATATAATCTATAGTCTCATTCCCACTCCAGGTTATCGAAGAAAAACTAATATCCTGCAATATTTCTTCTAAGTATTGTTTTGCCTCCTGATATTTCTTTTCCAAAAGCAGATTTTGAATGAGGCTTAAGTGATTCAGGCTGTCATGGTGAATTTTTGCATTTTCCTGATATTCTCTCAACAATTCTGCATACTGCTGGCTTACCAATTCATTTCGCATATGAATTACCTTCAATTCTGCATTTTCCAGTAAGTATTGCTGATATAAAGCAAACGAAGTGTAAAGAAATATAACCAGAAAAAAGATAAGCAGCCAGCTGACTGTCCGCTCAATTGTAATATCCTCAAACGTCAGAGTAGTAAAATACCCTCCCAAGGCGCTCCCAATTACAGTAATGATCAGCATTTGCCTGAAACCAATTGTTTTCAGTCTTTTGACTAAATAAAGAGTGGCATATATTGCTGCCGTCAAAAGACTTTTGGATAATATCAGAAACAGGCATCGCTCTATAGAAAGAGAGTACGCCACCTCCCCAGCTAAATTTCTCTCTCCCAACAGAAGGCCGAACAGGGATGCCGCCAAAAAATCGAATATATACACAAATAAAATATAGAAATAGCTATAAAAAAAGGAGCCCACAATTCTTCCCCTGGCATTAATGCTTACGGTTATGCCGAGCAAACAGGTAACTAAGCCCGACGTTACGGGAGAAAAGAGGGCCAGCGTATTACAATACTGTATCAGAACCGTCAGCAGCAATGTAAACCCCACTCGTTTTATCACTGACAGTTTCACATCTAACATCCGGGAACAGAATACATACGCCAGAGAGATTTCCCAAAATGTTGCAATATATTCCACGCTCTTCAGCCAAACAATATTCATAAATTTTCTCCCCAGTACCTCGCAAGCAAATCCTTTACCTCCTGCATATGACTTTGAGATATCGTAACTTTATCCCCATTTTTCAAACAGAGTTTTCTCATCTGCGTCTCCACGCTGTCAATATGCCGCAGATTCACAATATAACAGCGATCCGCATAGAAAAACTCATTCCGAGGCAGTTCTTTATAGATATCTGTCAGAGTTCTCCGGACCTTCAGCTCCCGAAAGGCGCCATCCATTACAAACACGGCATCTTTTGCTCTTTTATATAAATAGATAATATCTCTGAAATAGACTTTACCATCATATTTAGGCGTCTTAACAAGCATGTAATTTCCTGTTTCCCGGGCGAGCCTTTTCGCAATATCCCGAAGCGCCAATATTAATTCCTGTTTTAAGTCCTGCTTATGAATATAACGGAATACACCGTACTTGTATCCGTCTATAGCATACTCTTTATATGCTGTAATAAAAACGATGAAGGTTTTCGGCTGTCTGCATAATTTTGCTGCAAGCTCCATCCCACTCACATTCGGCATTTCGATATCCAGCAGACAAATATCAAATTGGACTCCCGAATCTATATCATCGACAAACTGGAAACTGCTTATGTATTTATGAACTTCATAGATACACTGGTATTCTCGATTATAAAAATTAACCACATCGGCTATCACATCCACATATTGAGGCTCATCATCTAAAATAGCTACACGAAACATACTCTTTTTCCTCATAGGTATACTGTTTTTTGAAATACATCCTAATTTTAATTTATAATAGCAGCTTTTGACAAGCATTAATATGTCTTCTGAAATTTTACCAGATTTTTAATTCAGATCACTTATTATGTGAAAAGCAGTCCGGCCGCACTGCATGCAAAAACAGCAGCGCCGCACAGAGCAGCCAGGGTATGGCTTCCGCAGTTTTCCTTGGCTCTCTCAAAGGTAAATACCACATCATCTGCAGTCAGCGTTTCTCCGTTACTGAAGGTAACTTTCTGTTTCAGATGGAATGTATAGGTCAGGCCATCCTCTGAAATCTCCCCGGTCTCTGCCAGCTTCGGTTTTACGGTCCGCCCGTCCTTTATGGGTTATGACAAAATGATGTACTTATCCGCCATCCACATGGAGCTTATCTGGCTCATTGAGGAAAAATTCTGTCAGCCGTAATACGGGCACCGCTCCCGCAGGCATTCCGCATTCCCGCCGCAGAAGGTGCAGGATTCCCGGCTAAGCGGCATAAAAATGCCAAATTGCTTCTCCGTAAAAGCCGCTGCTGTCTCAATGGCAATCCGGCCGGTCCGTTTGCAGCAGCGCGGTCCGCCGATCTCTGCCAGACGTTCCAGACATGCGGCGGTCACCCGCATGGGGATCCCCCACGCTTCTGCGTTTAAAGGGCTGGAGTCCGTCACAATGCTGGCATAAATTCCGGCTCCGGCCGCTGCCCCGCATACGCCCCAGAAGCCGCAGAAGCCTCCCGGTACCTGACGGCCCCTTTTTACGGCCTCCTCCATCGCATCTGCATAGGCAAGAGTACCGCCGTTATTCCGGAATGCGGTCAAAAGCACGCAGGGCACCAGGATGTGGTGCTCCGGCCCGTGCATGTGTACGCCGGAAAGCCCGGCCGCCTGAAGAAACAGGCGGATCGGATCCGGCTCCCTGCAGTCCCGCAAAAAGGAAAGGAGATCCGCAGAGCCCGAGGCATGGCAGCTGTCGCAGACGAAATGCCCGTCCTCGCAGACTGCATTGGACTCATAAGTCTTTCCGCACACAGCACAGATCCGATAACTCCCCTTTTCCTCGTAGCGAAGCGGTTTTCCGCAAATGCAGCAGCCGCTTTTATGTTTCATTTTCTCCGTATTCATTTCTGAAATCTTCCTTTCCTGTGTTTCTTTCTCTCCTACCGCAGGAATACCCAGAGAAGATATCCCAGCGTCATGCAAAGTCCGATGCAGAACAGCATCAGGCCGAAGGAAAAGCTCTCCTCCACCAGCCTTCCGATATGCTTGATCTGAAGCTCCGTTTTAAGAAGTCCCGGTACCGCAGAAGGCCGCTGCAGATACCGATCCATCCGTCCCGTCAGCTTATCCCACAAAAATGCCGCCCCGTCTATCAGGTGTCCGAAGAAATGAGCCAGCCAGTTTCCCTCTTTGTGCGCTTTGGGCTCAGGCAGCTGGCTGTGGGTCGTCTTTCTGGCCAGAACAATCACGCCGTCTGCCATGTGATCCATCGCCCGGCATCCCACAGAGGATACTGCCATACAGAGGCTTACAAACACCGGCACCAGATATCGGTCCAGCACGCCGCACACAGCGCCCAGAACGGCCGGAAGCAGAGTCTTAAGCACGGGCCGGTAAATGAAATTTTCCAGATCCAGCCAGGCCGGCCAGCGGTTAATATATAGGTTTCCATCTTCCTTTCTCTGCACCATCCAGCCCCGCACTAAGAACACATAGAGAAGAAGGCCGATTGCAATGGAAATCAGGCCGCCCTTTAAGCTCTCCGATGAGAAATATGCGGCCGGATGCACCGTTTCACGCATCGTCTCTCCTCCTGCCCGGAAAAATCCCTCACCGAGGGCTGCCAGATATTCCATGGTCCGATGCGGCGTCATGCCGAGCACCGGAAGGATCGCTGCAGAGCCCGCCAGTACGAAACGGCTGAGCGGCCTCATGTAGGAAACTGACATTGCATCATATTCTTCCTGCCGCTCCGGATGGCGATCCACAAATAATACGACAAAAAGCTTCAGCATATAGGCCACGGTCATGCCGCCGCTTATCAAAAACAGCCACTCCGCGCCTTTCCAGAAGGCAGGGCTGACCAGAATAGCACCGATACCTGCGTTCCAGACATCGCCTCCCCCCTGTACCATGGGCCCCACTGTCCGAACCGCTTCGATATATTCCACAATGCCTTCATGAATCAGAGTTTTGCTCACATATCCGTTCCAAAGCGGCATGCCGCCGATTCCCAGGGCTCCCATGAGAAAGCAGAACAAAAGCGCCGGCTTCTTCCGCCCGAAGCCCCGGATTTCATTTAACTCCAGCTGATGCAGATTCATATAGATCGCACCGGCACAGAGAAATAAGACCAGCTTAATCAGGGAATGATTCACCATATGGAGAAATGCCCCGTGCACAGCCAGAAGGTTTTCCTCTCCAGCCCGCGAAAGCAGCACCGACACTCCGATTCCTGTCAGGATAAAACCAATCTGGGAAACAGACGAGCAAGCCAGCGTCCGTTTTAAATTGGTGGAAAACAGCGCCAGAAGCGCTCCTAAAAACATGGTAATGAGCCCCAGAAGGGAAATCAAAAGTCCCCATCCTCCATCTCCGTCAAAGAGAATACAGGATACAAAAATCACGCCGAACACGCCTGCCTTGGTAAGGATTCCCGATAACAGCGCACTGGCCGGTGCCGGTGCCACAGGATGGGCCTTCGGAAGCCAGATATGAAGCGGAAAACAGCCCGCCTTCGCTCCGAAGCCGAAGAGTAAAAGTCCGCCCGCCGCATAAAGCCTCATCCGTTCTTCCCTCGTTCCTGCTGCCAGCACCTCCTTTGCAAGCGGCCCCAACGCATCCATCTCAAGTGTTCCGAAGTCTGCATACAGAAGAAATAAGCCCATCAGCATCACCAGGCCGCCGATCACCGCCACAGCCAGGTAGGTCTCTGCCGCCCGCAGGCTTTCTTTTCCCTCATCAAATGCCACCCACACATAGGAGGTAAAGGACATAATTTCAAAAAATATGAAGGTAGTATACAGATCCGCCGATAAAAAGACTCCCACTGTGGCCGCAAAGGTAGCCCAGAAAAAGGCGTAATACCGCCCCTTTTTCTTATAATGGGCCATATACTCCAGGGAAAAGCTTCCGCTGACCGTCCACATAAGGACCGCAATGCAAAGGTAGATCAGCCGGAAGCCGTCCAGCCGGAAATGAAGGCCCAGACCGCAGATGCCGGAAAAGAACCAGTCCCTGCCGGACCCGGATACGGCCGCTGTACCTGCCATCTCTTTTATCCCAATTCCCGCGATTTTCATCATCCGGCTTCACCTCCTATCTCCGTCAAAAATGCCATCAGCGGCCCCGAATGCAGGCCAATCAAAAGAATCACCGCCGCAAATATAACAAGCGGCACCAGCATTTTCCAGCCGGGATCCGTCACCGCAGCCTCGCCGGAAGCCGCCGATAATACTCCGGTCCCCCGTCCGGGGAAATATGCCCGCACCAGCACCGACAGCATATAAATTCCGGTCATCAGCGCCGAGTACAAAATGACAACCACCCCCGCGCAGGGCAGCCACGCCCCTATCCCGGAGACCGCACCGGAGCCTCCGAGAGAAAAGGCTGCCCGGCAAAGATTCCATTTGCTGATAAAGCCGGCAAACAGCGGAATCCCCATCAGAGACAGACTGGCCACGGTAAGGCAGCCAAAGGTCACTGGCATCCGTTTTCCCAGGCCGTCCAACTGATAAATATAGGTTTTTCCGGTCTGATGCATCACCGCACCGGCACAGAAAAAAGAGCAGATCTTCATGAACGCATGGGCCGTTAAATGGCTGAGGGCCGCAGCCATCCCCAGAGGCGTCATAAGGGCCGCGCCGAATAAAATATAAGACAGATTGCTGATGGTCGAATACGCCAGCCGCCGTTTCCAGTGTACCTCCCGCACAGCCATCGTGGAGCCGAACAGGATCGTAAAAAGGGCGGCTCCCATCACCAGCCACTGAGCCCAGCTTCCCCGCAGGAATTCCGTTCCGAAGCTGAAATACGTAAACCTGAGGATGGCAAAAGCGCCTGATTTGACCACCGCCACCGCATGAAGCAGAGCCGTCACCGGCGTGGGCGCCACAGTCGCCTTGGGAAGCCAGGCATGGCATGGGAACAGCGCTGCTTTTACGCCGAAGCCGAAAAAGGCCAGCACATAGATAAACAGCAGAAGATTCCGGCTTTCCGCCGCCAGCTTCGGATCCAGCACGCCGCCGGGCCGAAAGGCTGTATTTCCTGTGGCTGAAAAGCTGAGTACAAAAACAAGGCCGATAAAAGCAAAGGCCGCCCCGCCGATGGAAAAGTACAGATACGTCCGGCTGGCCCGCATGGCCTCCTTGCTTAGTGGGAAAAGCACCAGCGGGAAGGTCACCAGAGTAAGCATTTCATAAAACAGGTAAAGGGTAGTTAAATTTCCCGCAAATGCGATTCCTACTGTTACCCCGTATGTCATCACATAATAGGCGAAAAAGGTAGCCTTTCTCTTTTCCTCCTTCATGTATTCAAAGGAATAAAGGGTAGCCAGAGGCCACAAAAAGGCGATCAGTCCGGCAAACACACTTCCCATCCGGTCAATGCGAAACTGTACAGTTAAGTTGGAAAAAAGGCGGAATAAAACAAGTCCGTCTCCCCCTGCCCGCTGCCCCAGCAGAATCCCCGCCACAAGCAGGCTGTTGAGCAGTACCAGGCCTCCCACAAAGAATTCCAGGCTGATATCCCGCACCTTTCCCCGCAGCCTCCGCTCGGAAAACAGGAGACTGCTGCCTCCCAGAATGGGAAGAAGCACCGGAAGCGCCAGTATGATATTGTTCATATCCATTCCTCCGTTATAGTACACCGGCCGCTATGGTTTCCAGCATGGAAAGAAGCGGTCCGGGAAAGCAGCCAAAGAGTACCGCTCCTGTGCTCAGAATCAGAATCGGCCAAAGCATCCATCCGGACGGCTCCTTTTTTTCCATTCCTCCCCGCACGGTCTCTCCTTCTGCGAAATCATTTCCCGGGAAGAAACCGGCAATCGTTACCGGAAGCAGATACCCGGCCGTGAGAAGGGCACTGATCAAAAGTACGGCAGGTCCGATAAAGGACCATGCACCCGCGCCGGAGGATAAGGCGCCCACCGCCAGATACCATTTACTGATAAAACCGCTGGCCGGCGGGATTCCCACCAGAGCCAGGGACACTGCCGTATAGCAGAGAAGCGTTATCGGCATCATCCGTCCCAGTCCCCGCATTTCCTCTGCCCGAGTCCAGCCGGTCGTGACAATCACAGCCCCGGCGAATAAAAACAGAGCATTTTTTATCAGCGAATGGAAAACGATATGGGATAAAGCTCCCACAAAGGCCATGGGCTGCAGGAGGCTTAAACCAAACAGGATATAGGAAACCTGACTCACCGTCGAATAGGCCAGCCTCTTTTTCATGACCGGCTCCTTATACGCCAGCATGGAGCCCATAAATACCGTGAGCAGGGATAAGAGAATCCAGGCATTCTGCACCCAGGTTCCCCGAAGCCGATCCGCGCCTATGATAAAATATACGGTTCGGATAATCGCCAGCACGCCGGATTTTGTAATCAGACCGGACAGTACGGCGCTGGCAGGCGCCGGCGCCACAGGATGCGCCGTAGGAAGCCACCCGTGCAGTGGGAACATGCCGGCCTTTACGCCAAAGCCCATAATCATACAGAAGGAGGCGAGCAGAAAAAGCCCCTCTTTTCCCATCAGAGCAGCATCTGTCAGCACACCGCCCGCCGTAAATGTAAGCTCCGCCGAAGCACCGGCCAGGAAAAAAATCCCAAATAGGGCCATAAACGCTCCGGCCACAGAATAAAATAAATATTTAAGACCCGCCTGCACCGCTTCCCTCGTGCGTTCGTGAAGCACCAGAGGCAGGGAGGTCAGGGTCATCAGCTCATAAAATACATACAGGGTAATCAGATTTGCCGAAAAGTCCAAGCCGATCAGCACTCCCGCCACGATCAGATAAAAACCGGAAAACCGGTACGTCTCCTCCTCATGGGACAGATAGTCTGTACTGTAGACCGCTGCCAGAAACCACACCGATGCGGTGAGAGCCGCAAACAGCCGGCTGATTCCGTCCACGCAAAGTTCTATGGCGATCGTATCCGTCAGCCTCCAAACCGTCAGCTCTCCTCCCACATACAGGCAGACAAGCACCAGGCCGAGCTCGCCTGCCAGACAGGCCGCGGCAAAAAGCGATGCCCGTCTTCCTTCCTTCCGGAAGACACTGCCTGTCAAAACAAGGATTCCCGCAAGAATCGGAAATACCACCGGAAGCAGTAATATCATTTGTCCTTCCATCTCCATTCTCCTTCTTAATCAAACATCGCCAGTCCATCGGCAATCGCCTGCACAATGGGCTGGGATGAAACTCCCAAAAACACATTAAAGGCTATCAGACACAGAATCGAGGTCCGCAGCATCCAGGAGCTTTTGTTTCCCGCAGACGAGACCTCTGCTGCCTTCTTTGGCCCGCTCCTGGGTCCGGAATACAGGGTAATTACCTGACGCAGGAAGTAAATCGCATTCAGCGTCGTGCTGACTGCCAGAGCGATCAGAGTGGGCAGCATTTTCCAGTCCGTGCCGTCCAGAGCCGAGGCGGCAAATAAAAGCTTGGAAATAAAACCCGAGAGCATGGGAAAGCCCACCATGGACAGGGAACCCACTGTAAAGCCGGCCGCGGCCAGCGGATTGCGGTAGGCAGAGCCGCGCAGACTGTGGTAGTCTGTTTTATTGCCCGACACTTCATAAAGCCCCACTGCGCTGATAAATAAAAGCGCCTTTGTCACCGAATGCGTGAAAATATGGAACACGGCCGCAATCATTCCCTGATCGGTTCCCAGGCCGATTCCCATGTAGATATAACCAATTTGGGCCACAGAGGAATAGGCAATCATTCTTCTGGTATCCTTTTCCGCGATGGCATGAATGGAACCCATCATCATCCCGGCAATGCCGAACCAGTAGAGGATATTGATAAGACGGCTTCCGATGACATGCTCGTTTCCCAATACCCGGTAGAAAATCTTAATCAGCAGGAAAATATATCCCTTTGATACCAGGCCCGAGAGCACGGCGCTGGCCGTGGGCGTTGCATAGCCGTACGTATCGGGGATCCAGTAATGGAACGGGTAAAGGCCGCTTTTGATGGCCAGTCCCACACTGATCACAGCCAGAATTACCAGCATGGGAATCTCATAGCTTCCCTGTGCCAGAATCCTGCTTACGGATTCCTTGGCCGGACTCATCAGCAGATGGCCGGTCACATCGTAAAGAACGCTTAAGCCGATCAGAAAGAGACCGGAGCCCAGCTGACTCATGATCATATACCGGATCGCTGCTGACATGCTCTTCTTTTTCTGGCGTATCATGATTAAACCACAGCCTGCGATGGTATTGATCTCCACAAATACATAGGCCGTAAATAAGTCATTGGTATAGACCAGGGCCAGCAGTGAGCTCAGCATAAGGTCAATCATGATATAAAAAAGATTTAACTTCCCCGGCTCCACATCAGCCGCCGTGTGGTCGATACCGCCCAGCACCGCCAGAAACATGACCAGACCAAACAGGGTGGCTGTAAGGCCCTCCAGCACTCCAGCCCGGATCTCATTTCCCCACGGGGCCGGAAAATGGCCCATCATATACGTATAGCTTTCCCCCGTTTCCTGACAGTAACAAAGCACAAAAAAAGACAGGGCCGTTGTCACGGTTATCATAAACAGGCTTAGGTTTCTGGCCTTCCTTCCGGAAAGCACAGAGGATATGATACCGGAAAACATGGCAATAATAATGGAAAAAAACGGAAAATTCTGTACTAAACTCATACTGCCTTTTCCTCCTCTTCCTTGGCCAAAATCAGGATTTCATCCAGATCCAGAGAACCGTACTGCTCATACAGGCGCTTCGTCAGAGCCAGCATCAGGGCAGTTGTACTGACAGATACCACGATTCCAGTCAGCACCAGGCCGCTGGGAACCGGGTTGATATAAGCCGTGACCTCCTGAATTCCATCCGCCACAATCGGGACCATTCTCCCGTGGATATATCCCTTGGCTGCCAGAAACAGATATACTGCTGTATCCATGATATTCATTCCCATAATCTTTTTTATCAAATTCCGGTGAAGCAAAAGCATGGTAAATCCCACACCGAACAGGATAACCGCCGCCGTTGCTTCCATATTGGCTGATAAATGTCCTGCCGTTTCCCAGAACATCCTACATTCCTCCCTTCCTGAACAGGGTATAAAATGCGTACATGGTGCAGGCCACCACCAGACCCACGCAGATATTCAGCGGCAGAATCAGGCCGCTGCTTAGAATTGCCCCCGGCGTTCCCAGAGGAATCCCGCTTTCTAAATGATTGGCCCCGGTAAAGAAGGAATAGCTCTTTGCCAGGCAGTAAAAGGTCAGGGCACAAAGCGTTACCCGGCGGTATACCTTTTCGGTAAAGAACTGTTCCGTCTTTTTAAAGCCAAAGGCATTCAGATACAGAATCAGGCCGGATCCCAGCACCGCCCCGCCGGAAAAACCGCCGCCCGGCGACAAATGCCCGTTTAAGATAATATAGATTCCGAATACGAAAATAAGCGGCACCAGCACACAGGCGCACTTTTGTAAAATCACGTCATTTTTCGGCTCAAAAAGGCGGTCGTTTTCCTCGGATTCCTTTCTGGCACGGGCCGCTTTCGCATTTCCTCCCTTTGCGTCCTGTCCGCTCTCCTTATCCAGCCGCAGCAGCACCAAAACGCAGCAGGAGGCAATAAAGAGCACGCAGGATTCCCCGAAGGTGTCAAAGGCGCGGTAATCTAAAATCATCCCCGTTACGATATTCACCGCTCCGGTCTCCTGAAGCCCCCGCTCAATATACCGGGCCGGCACCTCATTATTGGCCGGATTGCCCGCATTTCCAAAGGGCGGCAGGTAGGCAATGGTCCATAAAAGGACGAAAATAATACTCAGGCACAAAAGGACAGACATAATCCGGTAAAACCGCTGAAACCACCGGATGCCGCGGGTATTGAGAATCTCCGGGACAGAGGAGGCCCGGGCCTTTTTCCTTTGCCTGCCGCTTTCCTCCTGCTTTACAGCTTCCTGCTTTCCCGATTCCCGCTCTCTCAGCCTCTGTTTTACCCGCGCGTCCCTTTCTTCCTTCTTCCAGGCAGGCTGCGCCTCCATGCCGCGGCTTAACGGATCCACTTCTCCGTCCACCCATCTTTTAAACCTAAGCCACCGGCTTATCTCATAATGATCTTTTCTTCTGCTCATCCTGCTCCTCCCTCCTGATGGCCCTGATCTTTTTAAGCGTCACAAAAAACAGGATGCTGGTTACTCCGGCGCCGACCGCCGCTTCTGTCACGGCCAGATCCGGCGACTGCAAAAGAATCCAGATCACACACATGATCAGGCTGTACGACATGAAAATGATAATGGAGGTCAGCAGGTCTCTGGTGAAGGCTACGGAAACCGCACACACAATCAGGCATAATAAAAGAATTCCCTCAAATATTCTCATCCTTCTTTGCCTCCTTTTCTCTGTGAATCACTGCAATTTCTCCCAGATCCTCATTGGTCATGGCTTCCAGGCGGCTGATCATGTGACCGGAAACCGGTGAGGCTGTCCAGAAAAACAGGATGACCAGAGAAAGCTTCAGAGAATCCATGGAAAAGCCCCGCATCATCATAAGTCCCAGAATAACGAACAAAATTCCCAGGGTATCCCCCATGGCGGCAGCATGCATCCGGTTTAAGGCATGCCCAAACCGGTTAACCCCGAATACAGCCAGTATCATGAACACCAGCCCGGTCAAAAGAAATCCGGCCGAAACCGCAAAACGAATCCATTCCCAAATCATACAGGCATTTCCTCCTTCCGTTCATCATCCTCTGCCTTCTCTGTTTTTCCTTCCCACAGGCCTTCCGGCTCCTCCAGCGCCTGCTTTGTCAGGTTGTCCTCAATGGCCCCGAGATCCGCCTTCATCTGCTTTTTCTGCAGATACACACCCGTATACACCTTACAGAGCACCACTACACCCAGAAAGCTTATCAGGGCGTAGATCAGGCAGATGTCCACCAGATAATTCTCCCTCAGATAGACGGACAGCACCGCGATAATCATAATAATCATGGTCCCAATCATATTGACTGCAATGATTCGATCCGCAATCCTGGGTCCCAGCACCGAACGAATCATACTGAAAATAATCAGTACAGCCAGCACCAGAACCGTTCCTGTCAGCAGTCCGTCATACGCTCTTTGTATCAGCTCCATCTTGCTTCCTCCGCTTCCATTTTCTCCAAAAGCTCCACAAATACCGATTCCTCCATTCCATCCGCCAGCTCCCGATCCAGACAGTGGACGCAGAAACGGCTTCCTTCCACGGATACGGTAATGGTTCCCGGGGTCAGGGTAATGGAATTGGCCAAAAGCATCCGGGCCGTGCCGGTTTTCAAATCCGTATCGAAATACAGGAATGCCGGCTCCGGCTGAAGCTCCGGTGACAGAATGATTTTCAGTACACAGACATTCGCCTTTACAATCTCCTTCACCAGCACCCAGAAATACTGCATATACAGGGGAGCCAGCCGAAACAGCAGAATCTCCTTTTTCCTGTTATATCCCATATACCTGCACATAAAATAAAACAGCGCCGCTGATATGACAAGGCCAAAGACCAAAATCTCCACCGTCACCCTGCCATTTAAAATCAGCCACACTGCTAAAAATAGTAAAAACATAGGACTCCTCCTGATACCCGTAACTTTTCCGCCCTGCATCTGTAAATATACCCTCACCGGGCATATTGTAACAGGCAGCGGATATATTGCATTATTATACCGCCTTTAGCAGATAATTACAAGGAGTCCCATGATTTCCTATTCATTTTTTGTGTATTTTTCACATAATTGAAACATATTTCTATGTTCCTCATAAACTTTTACAGGTTTTCCATCTGTTTCTTCACTTCTTCTGAAACAGAATCAAACAGATAGTTTCTGGAGCCGGAGTCCTTCTGCCCGCATTCCTCTCGGATCCGCTCCTCTGTCTTTTTCATCTCTTCCGCCAGCTCCCGGGCTGATAACAGACCGCAGCCCTGTCCGCGGATAATGATCTGCTCTAAGTAATCGGAGGTTGCCACCGTAACGCGGTATTTTCTTCCGTTCTCATGGGCAAATTTTTCAATATATTGATCCGCGGTCTCTGCCTCTTTGGTGTAGACTACATGAATATTGTGATAATCCAGAATTTCCGTTGCATGTCCCTGTACCCGGTAGGCATCAAATACTGCGATCACCCCGCATTTTTTCATCCCCTGATAATTGCAGAGAAGGTCCAGAAGCTTTCCTCTGGCGCTGTCAATATTCACATCCGCCAGCTCTTTTAACTCCTTCCAGGCAAAAATAATATTATAGCCATCCACCAGAAGGTAATCCTCTTTCGCGATCTCTTTCTTTTTGAAATCCCCTCTCGGCTTTGCTTCCTCTTTCCGTTTCGCCTCTCCCGCAGCCGCGGTATCCGCCGAGGCAGCGCTTCCCCGCCAGTAGCTCTCTGCATAGGAGCCCGGCACCGCCCCGCTTTCCCGCTTCTGCCGGCTTCCCCACCGTTTCCTCTGGGAACCAGAGCTGTCCTTTTTATTGGCATGGAAGGTTCTGGCCAGAATCGCATCTACTTCATCCGTCCCGATCCAGATTTCCCCATCTTTGCTCCCCGAAGGGCCGCCGTCTTTGCTGCCGCGTACCGCTGCTTTTCCGGTACCGCTTCCGGCATCCTGCCTGGCATTCATCCGAAGGCCCGGAGTCCGGCCTCCTGTCTCCAGCACGCTTTCCAGGTGCATATAATCCGGTACCTCATCCCAATCCACCACGAATCCGGCTCCGTGGCTGCAAAATACAGAGCCGCACGGATTCTCCAGATCCCCATCCGGATCGTAATCCATGGCGGCCACAACCTCCTCCGTATTGTGGCAGGGGCCATACCCCTTCAGCACACAGGTCAGACGGCCTCTGCCGCCTGTATAGGCAGTCACCTCGGACTGGTATCCGTCCAGACATGCCACCGGAGCGCTGCCCTTAAGGACTGCCGTTTCTCCTTCTATCATCGGCGCCTCAAAGCTTCCGTGCATCCGTTCCAAATCCGTCATAGCCCGTCCGATGAACCGGTCCGGAATTTCCAGCGTGAAATCGTAAAACGGCTCCAGAAGAACGGACTGGGCCTGTCTGAGTCCCTGGCGCACGGCCCGGTACACGGACTGACGAAAATCGCCGCCTTCGGTGTGCTTGACATGGGCCCGCCCGGACACCAGGGTAATCTTCATATCTGTGATCGGAGAGCCGGTCAGCACACCCCGGTGCTCCTTTTCCTCCAGATGCGTCAGAACCAGCCGCTGCCAGTTCCGACTTAATAAGTCCTCGCTGCAGGCTGTGGAAAAGCTTAAGCCGCTTCCCGGTTCTCCCGGCTCAAGAAGAAGGTGAACTTCCGCATAATGGCGCAGCGGTTCAAAATGTCCCACGCCCTCCACTGTATCTGCAATGGTCTCTTTGTATACGATACTCCGCTCTCCGAACCTTACATCCACCCCAAACCGCTCGGAAATGAGGCTCTTTAGAATCTCCATCTGGATCTCCCCCATAATCTGGGCATGGATCTCCTTTTTCTCTTCCTCCCAGGTAATGTGAAGCTCCGGCTCTTCCTCCTCCAGCTGCACCAGCTTGGGAAGCATCGCAGCCGCATCCACCTCCTCCGGAAGCACAATCCGGTAGGTCAAGACCGGCTCCAGCACCGGCATGGCTGAGGCCTCCTCGATTCCGAGCCCCTTTCCCGGCGCCGTCTTCGTAAGGCCCGCCGCCGCGCAGACAGTCCCTGCCTCCGCCTCCTTCACCGCCTCAAATTTCTCACCGGAGTAGATGCGCAGCTGATTGACCTTTTCCTCTCCAATGACATCCTTCACGCACAGACGGCCGCCTGTCACCTTCAGATAGGTCAGGCGGTTCCCCTGATTATCTCTCCCAATCTTAAATACCTTCGCTCCAAAGGCTTCCGGGTACTCCGGCATCTCCATATAGGACTCCAGCCCTGCCATGAATTCTTCCACGCCGTCCAGCTTAAGTGCTGACCCGAAAAAGCAGGGGAAAATCTCCCGTTCCCGGATCATACGCCGGATCAGGCAGTCCTCAATGGCAGCGTTTTCCAGAAACTGTTCCAGCGCCGCCTCGCTTCCGACTGCCACATTCTCATAAAAGCTCTCGCAGCCGGTCTCCCCGAAATCCACGCAGCTTCCGTCCAGCTCCCTTTTAAGCCCCTCTAAAAGCTCCGCTTTCCGCTCTCCGGCCCTGTCTCCTGCCAGATCCATCTTATTGACAAAAAGGAATACCGGTATCCGATATCTGGCCAGCAGCCGCCACAGCGTCTTTGTGTGTCCCTGCACACCGTCCAGGCCGCTGATCACCAGAATCGCGTAGTCCAGCACCTGCAGTGTCCGCTCCATTTCTGCCGAAAAATCCACATGGCCCGGTGTATCTAAAAGCGTTATCTCCATATCGTGCCACCGAAGCAGAGCCTGTTTGGAAAAAATCGTAATTCCCCGTTTTTTCTCCAGCTCATATGTATCCAGAAAGGCATCCCCTTTATCCACTCTCCCCATCTGACGGATCGCCCCGCCTGTATATAGCATGGCTTCCGACAAGGTTGTTTTCCCGGCATCTACATGGGCCAGAATCCCCACAGCCAACTTTTTTTTCACGTTTCTTCGCACCTCGCGTTCTATTTCATCATTCGGATTAAGAACAGAATCCGGTAAAACTCATACCCCCGCATGAATTTCACCGGATCCTTCTCACTCTTTCACTTTATGGGAAACAGACATATCTTCATCCGGAACCCCTTATGCCCCGGGTCCTCTCCCTATTCCATAAATCCTCTCAGCCGAATATAGCTCTTGATTAACTCCGCCGTCTCCTCCAGCGTCAGTCTCGTCGTGTTGATCGGCAGATCATAGTTCTTAATATTGTGCCACTCATTTCCCGTATAATACTTATAGTATTCCTTCCGCTCCCGATCGATCTTCTTTACCCGGCGTTTTGCCTTTTCCTCGTCGATCAGATCCACTTCCATGGCACGCTGCACCTTTTTAATCTTGTCGGCATAAACAAAGATTTTTACCAGGCGCTCAATCTCCTCGTCCTGATCCAGCACATAGCCGGCAGCCCTTCCCACAAACACGCAAGGCTCCTTTTCGGCCAGCTCCCGGATTACCTCGGACTGGAATTTAAACAGATTTTCCGGAGAGGTCAGCTTTCCATCCACGGACGGTTTGGAAAAGAGGTCAATTTTTCCGCCGCCCAGCCGGTGCAGCAGATTATTTCCCGCCTTTTCATCAGCCAGACGAAAGAACTGCTCGCCCACAGCGCTCTTCTCAGAAGCCAGTTTGATAATATCATCGTCATAGAAATGAAGCCCCAGCTCTTCTGCCAGCCGCTGTCCTACAATGCGGCCGCCGCTTCCATACTCTCTCTCAATGGTGATAATCAGATTTTTGTTCGCCATAGCACTCCCTTCCCCTAACGTTCCAGGCCGCACAGTGCCTTATTTGTAGGTGAAATTATCAAATTTTGTTTTCCCTCACATCTTCTCGCTGACGCAGATGGCACCATGCGGCCGGATGCTCATCCGGTAGGCATTGCCTTCTCCGATGGCTTTTTCAATATACTCTACGTATTCGTCCACCAGCTCATTGGGAATCATGGCCATGATAACTCCGGCAAAGCCGCCGCCGTGTACGCGGCAGGCGCCGCACTTCTTCTCTGCCAGAAACATCTCTGTCAGGGCCAGAGCGATGCTGATTCCCTGCTCCTGCACATCAGCTGTGGTATATACATTCTGAAGCCATTTCCAGGAGGAATTGCCGGATGCGGTGATTCCCTCCAGGAAGGAGGCGAAGTCATTTTCCTTTAAGGCCTTTACTTCCTGCTCCACCCGTTTATTTTCCTCAAAGAAATGAAGAGCGCGCATCACGGAGCGATCGCCGGCAAAGGCGCGCACCTTGGCCAGATTAGCAATCACATCCGCCTCTTCAACCTCGGCACAGACCTCTTTTCCGAAGTATTCTGCCACCTTTTTCATCTCAATCGGAACAGAAGAATAGTCCGCACTTAAATCAGCATGACCTTTTCCTGTATTTACAATAACCAGGCTGTGGTTCTGGGCGCCGAAATCAAAATTCATCTTCTCTACCACCAGCTTCTCCGGATTCTTAAAATCAATGGTAATCAGGCCGCCCACTGCACAGGCCATCTGATCCAGAAGGCCGGATGCCTTGTTCCAGAACTGATTCTCTGCATATTTTCCGATATGAGCATAGGTTACTACATCAATCACACCGCCGTTAAACAGCGTGTTCACCATGGAACAGATCAACATCTCGTAAGCCGCAGAGGAGCTGACTCCGGCTGCACTGATCACATTGCTGGTGATAAACGCATCAAATCCGCCTATCTCATAGCCTCTCTCCCGAAATCCCTTTAACAGGCCCTTGGTCAGATCAATGGTTCCGGCCATCTGAGGGCTGGGCTTTAAATCCTTTAAGCTGATGATAAACTTCTGATTAAAGGTCTCGCTTAAAATACGGATGGTATCGGTTCCGTTTTTAGCCGCAGCGCCGACACAGTCTAAGTTAATGCTGCCTGCCAGAACCTTACCGTGGTTGTGATCCGTATGGTTTCCGCTGATCTCCGTGCGGCCCGGGGAACTGAACAGAAGGATATCCTTGTCTCCATAGGTTTCTTTAAACCCCTGTACCACATGGCGGTAGCGCTCGGTGTTTACTGCTGCACCTGCCTCGCCATAAAGCTCTGTCATGATTTTCTTTGCTTCTGCTGTATCAAGTTTCTGAAGTGTATCCTGTACTGTCATAGCTCTCTTCTCCTTTTCCCATTATCCTTAAAACTGAGCCGGGATGATCACCGAAACGCCCCAATTCTCTTTCTTACAGTATATCATTCCGGCTCTCAACCCTCAATACGATATTTTCGGATTTTTATAGAAATTCTTTAGCCTTTTTTGTATACTGGAGCTTAGAAATTTCAAAAGGAGATGTTCCATGGAAGAGAAGAAACCCTACCGCTCTTTAAGCGATTATCTGAAAGATACCTTTGGATGCAAGGTCTATAAGCTTGCCTTAGACGGAGGCATGACATGTCCAAACAGGGACGGAACGCTGGGAAGCGGAGGCTGTATCTTCTGCAGCCACGGCGGATCCGGTGATTTTGCCGAACCCCTGACCCGCTCCGTTACAGAGCAGATCGAAGCAGCCAAGAGGCGGGTATCCGGTAAAATCCGGGATGGGCGCTATATTGCCTACTTTCAGTCCTATACCAATACTTACGCCCCGGTCTCTTACTTAGAGCCGCTGTTTACAGAGGCCATCTCCCACCCGGACATCGCAGCGCTTTCCATCGGCACCCGGCCGGACTGCCTGCCGGCGGAAACGCTGGAGCTTTTAAAGAGGCTGAACCAAAGCAAGCCGGTATGGGTGGAGCTGGGACTTCAGACTATCCACGAAACCACAGCCGAAGCGATCCGGCGCGGCTACCCGCTTTCCTGCTTTACGGATGCATTACAAAGGTTAAAGGGGGCCGGCCTTTCCGTCATTGTCCATGTCATTCTGGGACTTCCCGGAGAGACCAGGGAAATGATGCTTGACACCGTCCGTTTCCTGGCCCACGTAAAGCCGCCCATCGACGGAATCAAGCTGCAGCTTCTTCATGTGTTAAAGGATACAAAACTGGCAGAGCTTTATGAAACAGAGCCCTTTCCCGTCATGTCCATGGAAGAATATATTTCCCTCCTTTTAGACTGCATCCGCCTGCTGCCGCCGGATATGGTCATCCACCGCTTAAGCGGCGACGGACCGAAAAAGCTTTTGATCGCGCCGCTCTGGAGCGGCAATAAAAAGGCCTTTCTGGGAGCGCTGCAAAAGGCCTTCCGAGAGACAGGCGCCGTGCAGGGCGCATGGTATGAATCCTAAGCGTTTCCCCGTCACTCCTGCATGTCTTGCTCAAGCACTGTATCTCCTTCCATCCGGATTCCGAAGGACAGGCCTTCCATCCGGCTGAAAAAATCCGCCTGCTTTCCGGCGTCCATCTGCTTTGTATAGCCTCCGGAGGACACGGCCGGGATCAGCTTAAGCCCTATCCCGGCCTCTCCGATCGTCAGCTTTGCCAGCATGGTCTCCGGTATGGAGCTTCCGAACACAAAATTTCCAAGGCTGTATAGAATCGGTTTTCCCTTGTAATATTCAATCCCCTGCAGAACATGGGGATGACTTCCCACCACCAGATCTGCCCCGGCATCTATATACTGGCGGCCCATGGTTTTCTGGTAAGCCTCCGGCGTTGTGTTCCGCTCGATTCCCCAGTGAACGTATACCACCAGATAATCACAAAGCGGCCGAAGCGCCCGGATCTCTGCGAGAAGCATCGCCGGATCATAGGTGGACATCATACCCGGCCGTCCGGGCGCGGCTGCCCAGCTCGCCCCGGGATACACCCGGGAGGCGGCCAGAAAACCGATTTTCTTTCCCTTCACTTCCAGAATCTCTGCCTTTTTTGCCTCTTCCAGATTGGATCCGGCTCCAATCCGGACAATCCCCGCCTCATCCAGCACCATGCAGGTATCTAAAAGGGCCTCCTGCCCATAGTCCAGCGTATGATTATTAGCCAGCGTCACCACATCCGGCCCTATTTCCTGCAGCACGCGGATTCGGGACGTGGGAAGCCGGAAGGTAAACTGCTTATCCGGCGCCGGTGTCCCCCGGTCACTGAAGGGAAACTCCTGATTCGCGATAAAAAGGTCCGCCCCGGCAATCTCAGCCCGCAGTCCTTCATCCAGCACTCCGCTGATGCCCCCGGCCCGGTCATATGCATTTAAAACATGATTCGACAGATAGATATCTCCGGCAAATAAAAGCGTAACCATCTGTTCGGCAGGATCCGTGTTTTCTGCAGCCGACATTCCGGCAGCTTCCTCCGGCACAGCGGACTCTCCCGACACAGCATAGGCTTCTGTCCCCATCGTCTGCACCGTCTCTATCCGGATGGTTCCGGTCTCCGCCCTGCTTTCTTCTTTTGTCTCTCCGGACACAGCCAAAAATGACTCCTGCACAGAGCGGCTCTTTGTCTGTCCTGCGGCTGCCCATATAAAGAGTGCCGCCAGGATCACCGGCGGCAGCAGCCATATCATAGAAAAACGCTTTCTCTTCATAAAATCTCCATCGGGAAGGCGTATGCGTTCCCTAAATTGTCACAATAATTCCGCCGTCACCGGCATAAACCGTCGCCACACCGGCCGTATTGGTGATCACAACATCACGAAACGGCGCCCGGCGGCACAGCATATCCCTCACCTGTTCTGCTCTGGCCCGGTTGTTGCAATGGGCAATAATCAGGCGTTTTCCAGCTGTATCCCCGCTGGCCTCCACGGCAGTCTGCGCCATCTGATCCAGAGCCTTGTTGATGCCCCGTGCCTGGCCAAGCTTAATGATCACGCCGTGATCCGCGCCCATAATCGGCTTGATATTAAGAGCCGTTGCCATAAAAGCCTTAAGTCCTGTCAGTCTTCCGTTTTTCCGGAGGAAATCCAGAGTTTCCAGCACAAAAAAGGTTCCCATGTGGTCACGGTAGTCCTCGGTCTGAGCCAATACCTCCTCAAAGGAAAGTCCCTCCTCACACAGCTCCCGAATCCGCAGGGCAATATTCAGCTCTCCGGAGGATGCAGACTCCGAGTCAATCACCGCAATTTTCTTTCCGTCTCCATGCTCTTCCTCATATAAGCCTTTTCCGAGCACTGCGGAGTTGTAGGAACCGCTTAAATGACTGGATAAGGTAATCACAAAGATCCAGTCCGCGTCACACTCAAAGGCCTGCTTGAAACGCTCCGGAGAGGGGCATGCCGTCTTCGGACACTCCTCACTGCCCTTTACCAGCTCTAAAAAGGCCTTCTGATCAAATGTTTCATCATCTATCACCCGGACATCTCCCACCTCAAGCGTCAGCGGGATCATCTGAAAATGGGGATCCTTCTTTAGTTCCTCCGTCAAATCCAGACAGCTGTCACCAATAATCTTGTATGTCATAAGACTCCTCCTGACATGCGATTCGCATCACATAGTATTCATTACTATTTATTATAGTAACCGTCCCGGATAAAGTCAATACACAATACTTCAGTAACGCTAAACCACAAACAGATAAAGCCCCATCATAATCAGGCTTAAAATCACAAAGGACAGTACTCCCGGGTTCAGATACATAGCGGCAGCAAAATCCCGATACTCCACTCCGTCCGGCCACGCTCCGGGAGCCAGCCTGGTCTTTCTTACCTTCAGGCAGAAAATCACGAGGGCTGCCGCAATGTAGCCCACCATGGCAAGGGCCGTTCCTGCGCTGAGTACCATCTGCCAGAACACGCTGCCCTGCAGGCTCAGGGCCAGAAGAGTCGAACCGCTGTTAACCAGAATGTGCAGCAGACAGTTATAAACCATGCGCCCTGTCTTTACTGCCACATAGCCAAAGATAATTCCGATAGCCGTTGCGTAGAGGAACTGCGTCAGATTTCCATGAAGGAGTCCGAACATCAGCGCCGAAAACAGGATGGCTGCCTTCTCTCCAAAAGGGCGGAGCCGGTTTAACAGCACCCACCGGAAAATATATTCCTCAACCAGAGGTCCCAGAACAGCAATATACAGAATCATCAGCCAGTCCAGACGGGCCAGCATGTCATTGACCGGATTCATGTTCAGGGGATTTCGCCCCATCCCGGCCGCAACCGCAGCGTTCAGCAGATTTCCCGCAATATTAAAAATGTAGCCAAAGCCCTGCACCAGCACGAAAAACATAAGAAATTTACGGAAACGCATCTTTTTCCTCTCCTGTTTTACTGCCGGTACCTCTCTGAGAAGAAGAAATACCGAGGGTGCCGCTGCCAGGTATCCGAGGATGGTGACAACCGGCTCCGGAACTGCATCCAGTTCGAAGTAATTGAATATGAGCCCCACCCCCATGGAAATCAGGAGAAGCGCCGTCAGCGCCCAGCCCAGGCGGGAGCATGTGCTTTTTACGTATTTTTGATATGCCAGCTTTTCCTCCAGTCTTCTTTCGCAGTCTTCCTCTGCATATCCCTTTTCAGTCCAGTTTTCTTCCAAATAGATTTCCTCCGTCTTTTCTTTCCGGCTGCCGCAAAGCAGGATCAGCTGCGGCTGTTTCTTCCGCTCTCCATTCCATGCAGAATAAAGCGGGCATTTTCATAATCCCTGCGTCGGACAAAAATCGTATATTCATATTCCAGCTCCAGCTTTTCACCGTAGGTTCCGGTCCTGGCCCTGGATCCCGCCGCAAAAGGAGAAGGGGACTTGCGGTTGATTACACGCACAGAATAATCAATCCCCTCTGCATCTAAAAGTGCACGGATCTCGCCCTGCTTCTTCATTTCATAGGTACTGATTAATTCCTTTCGGTTAAAAATTGTAATCATAGCCGTTCCTCCTTTTCCCTGCATTCCCGTAAACGGATGCCTCCAAAGCTTGCTGCCCTGACAGCATATGCTTCTGTGCTTTCTTATTTTCGCCGTATCTACAGTATATCTTCTGCCGCTCTGCCCGTCAACGGATAGGCAGGATATGACAAAATATCGTAAGAAAACGTGCAGAAAAGCGGCAGGCGCTCCGGAATCGGATTTCCGTTTTTGCGCCTGCCGCCGTTCTCAATCACATCCTGTACCTGTACGGAGCCCTCCGTCTTAAATCATCATACCCATCATCTCATTGGTCCGCGCAATGAATTTTGTCATCCGCTCCGGAGTCAGAGAACCATGGCTTAACAGGGCCAGATCGTAGAGCTGCTCACAGATCTTGGCCGTATTCTCACCCTCTGTATGCTCCAGAACATACTGAACCAGATGGTTATTGGCATTTAAGATCAGCACCTGTCCGCTTCCGCCGAACATGGACGGATCCATTCCGTACATATTGTACATTTTCATCATATCCTGCATCCGGCGTGTTTCCTCAGATACTGTGATCATGGAGGAAATAGACTCGTTCTTCAGCTTTTCTACCTTCACCTGCAGCTTGTCATCGCCCAGCGCCTTTTTGAAGGTTTCGGTCAGGGTCTCTTCTTTCTTCTTTAAGTCTTCCTTTTCCTCTTCCTTTACCTCTTCCTTCATGGTGTCATTGACATCGGCATCAATGCGCAGGAACTTCAGGCCCTCATGCTTCTGCTCCAGGTGTCCGATAAACGGGTTATCAATGCTGTGCGGCAGAATCACAGCATCCTGACCGGACTCTTTAAAGAAATTAATATACTGGCTCTGCTCTTTTTCATCGGTGACATAGAAAATCTTATTTTCGTGATTCTCCTCTTTTGCCCGCTCCTCGCAGTCCTTTAAGGTTAAATATTTGCCCTCTAAGTTCTTAAAGATGATGTAATCATCCATCTTGTCCGCAAATTTCGTATCCTTTAAGCAGCCGAATTTGATAAACGGTGCGATATCATCCCAATATTTCTCGTAGTTCTCCCGATCAGTCTTGCATAAGCCGGACAGCTTGTCTGCCACCTTTTTGGTGATGTAGTCGGAAATCTTCTTCACAAAGCCATCATTCTGCAGGGCGCTTCTGGATACATTCAGCGGCAGATCCGGGCAGTCGATGACACCCTTTAAGAGCATCAGGAATTCCGGAATCACCTCTTTGATATTGTCGGCAATAAATACCTGGTTATTGTAAAGCTTAATGGTTCCCTCAATGCTCTCATACTCCATGTTGATCTTCGGGAAGTAGAGAATGCCCTTTAAGTTGAACGGATAGTCCATATTTAAGTGGATCCAGAACAACGGCTCCTTGTAATCCATAAACACCTTGCGGTAGAAGTCGCGGTACTCCTCCTCGCTGCACTCATTCGGGTGCTTGTTCCACAGCGGATGAATGTCATTTAACGCCACAGGGCGCTTTGCAATTTTATATTTTTCCTTCCGCGGAGAAACCTCTACCGTCTCTTTCGTTCCGTCCTCGTTTTCCTTCTCCTCGGTTTTGGCTTCCTCGATGATGGTCTCGATAATCTGATCCTTTTCGGTCAGCTCGTCCTTTTCGATGGTCTCATATTCCGGCTCTGCCGCTGCATTGGTTAAGAAAATCTCCACCGGCATGAACGCACAGTATTTCTGAATCACCTCACGGGCCCGGTATTCATTGCAGAATTCGTGGCTGTCCTCATTTAAATACAGGGTGATGCGGGTACCGTTTCCTTCTTTGCTGCCCTCATCCATAGAAAACTCGGTGCCGCCTTCAGATTCCCAGTGTATCGGCTGTGCGTCTGCCTTGTAGGATAAGGTATCGATCGTAACCTTGTCGGCTACCATGAAAGCGGAGTAAAAGCCCAGACCGAAATGACCGATAATCTGATCCTCATTGGCCTTATCCTTGTACTTCTCCAGAAAATCCTGAGCACCTGAGAAAGCAATCTGGTTGATGTACTCCTCCACCTCTTCTGCGGTCATACCAATACCATTGTCCTCCACGGTAATGGTCTTTGCATTGGAATCCACAGTCACCTGAATCTTATACTCCAGATCCTCCGGCTTTGTAAATTCTCCCATCAGCTCCAGCTTTTTCAGCTTCGTAATCGCATCGCATCCGTTGGAAATCAGCTCACGATAAAAAATATCATGATCGGAATAGAGCCATTTCTTAATAATCGGGAAAATGTTCTCACTGTTAATCGATAAACTGCCTGATTTTGCTGCCATATAAAACACTCCTTTTTCTATAAAAAAATATCTTTCATACAATCTCTTGTGCGTAATACTTATTCTAATACGTGTTTTGCCGGATGTCAATAGAAAATTAGCACTCATTTTAATTGAGTGCTAATAATGCGGGTTTTTAACTTTTTCTTTCAATTTTTTTCAATTTTTCCCACTGCGTTGACATTCCGGTTTGGCACTTTTATAATAGTACCGTTATTAGATAAAGGAGGCATTCCATGAAATTTACCCGCATTTTTCGGCAGCGTTTTAAGAAAAACGCCGCGGCAGGCTGTCTTTGCCTGACCCTGGCCTTTTCAGCCCTGACAAACCTATCAGTTTTTGCCGGTCCCGCAGATGATACATCCTTAAGCACTCCGGCTCCCGGCCCCGGACAGTCCGGTCCCGGCGCAGAAGCTCCGGCGGTCGTTGATAATTCCTATTATAACCAAACCATCGCAAACCCCATTGTAAACCCCGTTGATAAATACTCTTACGAACAGATGGAGCAGGATATCCAGGCTCTGGCGGCCCACTATCCCGGCCGTGTGACCATTCAGTCCATCGGACAGTCTCTGGACGGACGAAACATCTATGACATTATTATCGGAAACCCCGCGGCACAGAAAAAGATTTTGTTCCAGGGCGGCATTCATGCCAGAGAATATATTGTAGCTCCGCTGATGATGCAGCAGCTGGAATATATGCTGGCCTTCCAGGACAGCGGCACCTATCAAAATCAGTCCCTGTCCTCTCTGATGAATCATGTGGCCATTCATTTTGTGCCCATGGCAAATCCGGACGGTGTGGCACTGAGCCAGTTCGGCGAAGGCGCTATCCGCTCCGAGGAGCTTCGCCAGGGCATTCAGGCTGCCTATGCGCTGGATGTGGCAGAAGCCCGTACTGCATTGCCGTATGATCAGTATCTGACCCGTTGGAAAAGTAATGCCCGCGGTGTTGATTTAAACCACAATTTTGATGCTGATTGGAATTCCCTGAACCCAACACTGGCACACTATTCCTTCACGGATTTCAAGGGAACAGCCCCGCTCTCCGAGCCGGAAAGCCAGGCGCTGGCCAATCTGGTGCAGCAGAATGCATTTTCCGCTGTCATCAATTACCATGCGATGGGACGCGTTCTGTACTGGGATACTGAGGGAAACCAGAAGGCTCTGGAATCCTATGATATGGCTCTGGCCGCCTCGGGTGTCACAGGCTACCAGATCATGGCTGCCAAGGGTGTCGGCGGCTTCAAGGACTGGCTACAGCGCTGTACGGCTCCGGTAGCCGGCATTACCATTGAGGTGGGACGCTCTACCTGCCCGGTGGCCTTTACAGAATATCAGTCCATCTGGGATCAGAACAAACAGATCCCGGCCCTGTTCTGTCAGTATATCCTGACCCACTGAGGCTTCTGAAAGAGGAGCAAAAGGGGATTGCGGCATCATCCTTCTTCCGCCGCAATCCCCTCTTTTTTTAAAAAGCCCTTCACCGCTGCGTCCCATTCATGCTCCAGGCTTTTATCCATAGTAAACTGATTCATGGACAATCCGCTGATACAGGAAAGTGTCTGTTCTTCATAACGGATATTCAAAAAAAGACCTCCCACCTGCTCCGGCTGCCAGCCGGACTTTCTCTCCTGCAGGAAACGGGCCGTCTCCGCCGGAGGCAGCTTAAACACCATGGAAAAGCTTTCCGGCAGGCGTTTTCCCTTAATCAGAGAAAAGCAAATAGGCCGAAGAGCCTTCCAGACGGAATACTCCCCAATCTGTCCCAGTTCTTTTTCCTCCTCTGAATAATATCCCCGCCGCACCACACCGTCGATGGTGAAACGGTTAAAGGTAACAATGGATATCTCCTTTACCATGAAGCGATCAAAGGTCTCACCGATAAACAGTTTTCTTGTAAATTCTTTTATATCCTGTATTTTTAATGCTACCATATTTCCTCCTGACTCTTTTACCATTTTAGCCTATCAGAAGACGGTTCGCAACCGTTTTTGCACTTGCGCGCCGCTCTGTTTTTCCTTATACTAGCCTTACAAGATTTGCCTTACAGAAAAGGAGGTACTACCCATGATTCCATCTGACGGAAATTTGAAGGAGGAACTCTCTCCTGATTTTCTTGCTTCACACGATAAAACCGATCTGACAGAGCTGACCGCCCTTTTAAAGGCCGGCGTCTCCGCCTTCCATACGATCCGCTACAGCGCAGGACTGCTGGCAGCCCATGGCTTTGAGGAGCTTCCCCTCTCCGGTCCGTGGAAGCTGACGCCCGGAAAAGGATATTTTGTCAATGTATTTGACTCGACTCTCGCCGGCTTCGTCCTCGGCGCAGATGCGGCGGCGGGCCAAAACAGACAGACCGTTTCCCCCGGATCCGATGCAGCCGCACCGGCACAGGAAGAACCCGGCCATACTGCGCCCCGGCTGCGTATCTGCGCTTCCCACACAGACTGGCCCTGCCTGATGGTAAAGCCCTCTCCGGAACAGACCACGGGGCCCTATGCGCGGCTGAATGTGGCTGTTTACGGCGGTCCGATCTTAAACACCTGGCTGGACCGTCCTCTTTCCCTAGCCGGAAAGGTGTGTGTCAAAGGGCCGGATCCCTTTCATCCTCAGGTACATCTGGTGGATTTTGGCCGCCCGCTGCTTACGATTCCCAATCTCCCCATCCACTTTAACCGGGAGGTGAATAAGGGAATGGAGTTAAATCCTCAGATTGACATGCAGCCGATCCTGGGCATCCTGGACGAAACGCTGAATCGGGAGCATTTCTTTCTGAATCTTTTGGCTCAGGAGTTACACGCAGCGCCGGAGGATATTCTGGACTATCAGTTCTGCCTCTATAACTGCGACGAACCGCAGCTTCTGGGGATGAAGAAAGAAATGCTCTCGTCTCCCCGCCTGGACAATCTGACCTCCGTCCAGGCCTGCCTAAGCGGTCTTCTGGCTTCCAAACGGGAGCACGGCATCTGCGCGGCTGTGCTCTATGACAATGAGGAAATCGGAAGCAGCACCAAACAGGGCGCTGCCTCCCCGATTCTGGAGCACCTCCTGGAGAAACTGTATGAAAGCCTGGGACTGGGCCGAAGCGACCTTTTAAATGACCTTTTTGACGGATTTTTGCTGTCCCTCGATGTGGCGCATGCCCTTCATCCCACCCGAACCGAGAAATATGACCCGGTGGATCGCATTGCCATGAATGAGGGCGTTGCCATCAAGCTGGCTGTCTCTCAGGCCTATGCCACCGACGCATCCTATGTAAGCGTCGTCGAGGGACTCTGCCGGCAGGGCCGGATTCCCTACCGGAAATTTACCACCCGCTCGGATATCCGCGGATGTTCCACTCTGGGAAGCATTTCCTCCTGCCTGCTCACCATGCCCGCTGTGGATATCGGAGTCCCCATTCTGGCCATGCATTCCTCCCGGGAGCTGATGGGCACAGAGGATCAGTGGGCTCTGGCTGAATTGACCCGGAGATTTATGGCATAAAGAAGCCGAAAAAGCAGGGGAGCTTCACTGCATCCCCTGCTTTACTGTCAAAATCCGCCGCACCGACTCATCGATCCGTGTTTCGGACAGTTCTCCGTTTTTCACGGCTGCCAGCACGCCTTCATACGCTGCCTTAAAATCCTGCGGCATCAACAGCATATCATTTCCCGCCTTCAGCGCTTCGACCGCCGCCTCGGCAGAATCATAAGAAGCTGTCACAGCTCCCATATTCAGCGCATCCGTGATAATAATTCCCTCAAATCCCAGCTCTTTTCGCAGATACTCTGTCACCATCTGCTTGGAAAAGACGGCCGGTGTCTCATCTCCCGTTACCTGCGGAGCCGAAATATGACCCACCATCACCAAACGGGCGCCGGCTTCCATTCCCTCCCGGAAGGGAACCCACTCATCCGTCCGCATTTCCTCCAGGGTCCGCAGCGTCTCGGCATAGCCGTCATGGCTGTCCTCCAGCGTTCCCCCATGTCCCGGAAAATGCTTTAACACCGCCTCTATTCCCTGTTCTCTCAGTCCCTTTACTTCTTCCCCGACGAAGGCAGCAGCCGAAGCCCCATCGCTTCCAAAGGCCCTCTTGGCCACAACCGTATTTTCCGGGTTGGTCAGCACATCCGCCACAGGGGCGAAGTCCAGATTGAAGCCGTATTCCGAAAGATAGGTTCCGATTTGACTGCCGATTTCATAAGCCCTTTTCGGATCGCCCTGAGCGCCTACCGTCCGCATGTCCGGGAAGGCCGAAATGCCGAATTCCTCCCGTCCGCTGATTCGGGATACCTGTCCGCCCTCTTCATCGATTCCCAGAAATGGCTCTATCCCGATGCGGTCCCGGAAATACTTTTTTGTTCTCGTGAGCATATCCGTAACCTGATCCGGTTCCTTTAAATTCTGCCGGAAATAGACAATTCCCCCTACCGGACAGCTTTCAATGGCTTTTTTCGTTCTCTCTCCCGCTGCATAAACCTCATTCACCCCTGTCAATGCCTCCGGTGTGATCATAAAAAGCTGCAGCGTCTTTTCCTCCAGGGTCATCTGGCTAAGGAGCGCTTCTACTTCTGTTTTTTCGTCCGCTTCCCTTGTTCCGTCTTCTCCCTTTCCGCCGTTTTCTTTCTCTTCCGTCTCATCCGTCCGGCCAGCCCGGCGGTTTTCCGAATCATCCGGAAAAGCCTGCGGTTCTACGGAGGCAGAGGATTCCCTGGCCTCTTTCTTCCGCTCCCCGATGCTTCCGTTTCTGCCGGACCAGATATAAAAAACGGCGATGATCCCCGCTGCCGCAGCCAAAAAGCCTGCTGCCAGAAAAAGCCGGGCCAGCGGATTCTTCCCTGTTCTGCGGATTTCCCGGCTTCCGGCAGCCTTTCTTCCCCGACTGCGCCCCCGGGAAGAACGCTCACTTCTGTTTTTTTGTTCTTCTGTCATCCTTAATCATTCCTTCCGGCTGAATCCCAAGTCCTTGTATCCTGCCGCTTGCCTTTCTCCGCTTCAAGCTCCATTATTCACCGATATACTTCTCATAGATCTCAAAGAAGTCAGCCTCTGCCCCATAACCATCGGCGCTTAAGGAGAGGTTCTCCCAGGCATCGCCGGAATAGGAAAGAGCAATATCCTCCCGAAATTTGTCATAAATCTCCTGGAAGGCTCTGCGTTTTCGTTCTTTAAAAATCACCTGTTTCCGCTCAGCCGTTGCCTCTTCCTCGTAATCACTGAGACACTTCAGCACATAGAAGCTTCCGCCTGATTCGATAACGGGACTTAACTCCCCGGTTTCCATGCCAAATGCAGCATCCTCAAAGACCTTCGTCTCCTCGCTGCGCCCCAGCTGACGCACCGTCACGGAAAGGCCGGCATTTTCTGCACAGGCCTCAAAATCCGCATTCTCCTCAGAGGCTGCTTCCAAAAGCGCTTCCGCCGTCCGGCGATCCCCGCATACTGCCTGCTGAAAAGAAATCACCTTTGCCTCGCTGTCGCTGACCTCCAGCTCGATGCCATTGGTCACATCCTCCACCAGACGCTCTGCCAGACGGTAATCCTCATAGAGAGCCTGCACCGTTTCTTTCGTAATACCCATATGGGCAATATCCTCCTCGGTCAGGCAGCTGTAATATTCCTCGGCAGCCTGAGCCATAGCGGTCCGCTCCTCTGTTGTCAGAGTCATTCCCCGATCAGCCGCCAGGAGATTCATAATCTTTACCTCATCCAGGAAGCTGCGGATCTGTCCGGTCAGATAACTCTCAAAATCCTCTCCGTCCTCTCCCAGAGAAACATTCCAGATCTGATCCGTACACACTTCTTCATAACGCTTTTTCTCCGTCATGGCAATTATCATGATTTCTGCCCTGGAATATCCCTTTTCACTTCGCTTTCCCACTGGCAGAGCCGGTGCCTGACCGCAGCCAGCCAGCCCCAGAAGCAGCATTCCGGCCAAAAATCCGGCTGCCGCCCGTTTTACCCTTTCCGAAAAACGCCGGCTCCGTCCATATCCTTTGTTTTTAAAACTTCTCTTCTCTTCCTCTGTTTTTTTCGTCACCATATTTCCCCTTACAGAAGTAATTTTAAAATCTTCATAACTCCGTCATTCCGATTAGTATCGGTCTGAAACCGCGCTGCCCTTTTCACTTCTTCTCTCGCATTGCCGACTGCAAAGCTGTAATAAGCCCGGCCCAGCATTTCGATGTCATTGAACTGATCACCAAATACCATTGTTTCCTCCGGGGAAATCCCCAGACTCTCCTGCAGAGTCCGTACCGCTTCACCTTTATTGACTCCCAAAGCCATACAGTCCATCCACATATCACCGGAAATTGTCATTTTCAGACGATCGGAATAATCAGCAAACAGCTGCTTTGTCGCCTCCTGAATATCCGTTTTCCGATACGCGGAAACCTTGATGATCTCATCCTCCACGGCGGTCACATCCTCTACAGAGGTTACATTGTAATGGTAGCCGTTTTTCATCCAGTCCATAAATCCCGGATCCTTTGTCTCCAGATACGCTCCCTTGGCCCCGCTTATCATAACCTCCAGCTGCGGATCTTGACGGATGCGCAGGGCCAGAGACATAGCCACATCCCGATCCATGGGATATAGAAAGAGATTCCGGCCATAGCAGCCCATATAAGAGCCGTTCTCCGCCACATAAAAAATCTCTTCTTTAATCGGCCGGAAGGTGTATTCAATGCTGGCTGCCTGCCTTCCGCTGGCTGCCGCAAAATGGATATGCTTCTCCTTTTTCAGCTTCATGATAACGTCAAAAAGTTCAGGATTGATCCGGTTTTCGCCATCCGGCACCAGAGTTCCGTCAATATCCGATACAATTAATTTGATCATGCTCTGTCCTCCGCATCCTCTGCTAAAAGCTGCTTCATTTCCTGATAGACCCGGCCCGCCGGCAGGCCCATTACATTGGTGTAGGAACCTGTAAGGCCCCGGATATGAGCCGCAAAACGCCCCTGAATCCCGTAAGCGCCGGCCTTGTCCATGGACTCTCCGCAGTCAACATAGGCTTCTATCTCCCATTCTGTCATGGGGTATACCTCCACCCGGGTCTCCACTGCAAAGGTCCGCATCCGTTCACCGTAAATCAGGGTAACACCGGTATATACCTCATGGCTTTTCCCCTGAATGCTGCGGATCATCTCTATCGCTTCGGCACGATCCCCCGGCTTTCCGAGGATCCGGCCCTCTGTACTGACCACCGTATCCGATCCGATCACCAGACATTGTCCTCGTTCCGTCTCTGCCAGCCGTGCCGCCACCTCCGATGCCTTCTGCCTGGAAAGCTCCATTACCACCTGATCCGGCTCCGTTTTTGTCACATGTTCTTCAATCCGGCTTGGAAGTATCTCCGGCTCTAAGCCTATCTGACGCAGCAAATCCCTTCTTCTCGGTGATGCCGAGGCCAGAATCACCCGGATATCCCCCAATTTCTGTTTTATCTCCATGATTTTTCATCCTTTATTCTGTATTTTATCTTTTTATTTATACCATAAAAGCCGCGTTCTGTACAAGGCCGCAAAACACCCGCCTCCCTGATTTTGGGGACTTTTGCTATCGGCCTGCAAATTTCTTACATAAATTTTATACAGGAAAAGCTGCCGGGGCAGGCTGTGCTTTCGTCCCTGCTTCCGGCAGCTTACTTTTTTCTTAATATTTTTTCTGATATTATTCCGGTGTCTCTCCCGGCGGGTTTTACGCCATTTTCTGCGCTCTTTTGCGTTCTTTCGTCCGCCCTAATCTACCCGCATCCGCCCTATCACAGGCTCATCCTCTCTGCAGTCCTTTTCCCGGCGTTCCATGCGGAAGCTGTAAAGGAAATCCGCCGTATAAAACATGAGCAGCGCAATGGCTACATATTTGCCGAGCCCCGACGGAATCCGGTGCACTGCTCCCTGCACCCATACATTTAAAAGGCGGAAAAATACAATTCCCAGAAGCCCCCATCCGAGGCTGCTCTCCAGACAGATGATGCCCTTATAGTTGCAGCGTTTTTTACTGTAATCCCACCAGAATGCTCCGAACAGCCAGATCATAATCCGGGCCGTGACCAATTCCATGGTGGTTGCCATCAGCATGCTGCAGAAATACAGCTTCACCATATTGTTGGAAACCGGGCTTAAGATCAGAGCAGCTCCAACGGCACCGAATCCATATATAATACAGAAAGGGCCGTGACCAAATCCGCGGTTATACACCAGCCTTCTGTTCTCTAAGCTCAATACCACACATTCCAGTATATATCCGATTAAACTGAATCCGAAAAAACAGTTAATCCAAAAATAAATATCCATCTCTCCAGGCATTCACTTTTCTCCTTTCCATATTTTGGACGCTGTCCCCGTTTATAATGCTATTCAGTATAATATGGAATCATCCGAAAAGCAAGCATTTTTTAACATTTTCTTAACACACATTCACAATAAAGCATGTCAGCATGGCTTTGGCGCATGGCGCGCGAACAATAAAAAGGCGGGAGCCGAAACACCCCCGCTTTTTATCTCTCTTCTCCAAACAAAATCCATCCGAATCCTCTTCTATATAAAAAAAGGATCCATAATCACTGCAACCAGGATACCGAGCACCGCCCCCGCCAATACCTGAATGGGGGTATGCCCCACATATTCCTTCAGCTTTTCCTGCAGAACCACGCCGTCCAAATTCAGGAAATCTTCGAACAGAAGGCGGTTTAATACCTTCGCCTGCTTCCCCGTCTCCTGGCGGACACCGATAGCATCATACATCACAACAGAGGCCAGGATAAAACAGATAGAAAACTCAAAGCTCGACGGCCCGTAACGCAGCGCGGCCGCTGTAGTCAGACCGCAGACTGTAGCCGAATGGGAACTGGGCATCCCTCCGGAGCCCACCAGACGTTCCGGATTAAAGGAACGGTTCAGGCCGATGTCGATCAAGGTTTTCAGCACCTGGGCCACTACCCAGCCCATGACGCCGCTCATCAATGTCTGATTTCCTGTTAATTGCTGAAAAAATGTCATGCTTATCTCCCGTATCTTGCTGCAGACCGAAATGTTACTGTTTCTTTCACAGCCGGCCGCACCTTCTGCATAAGCTGGTGTTTGAAAAGCAACATAGTAGTTTCAGCCCGTGTGTCTCGATTCTCTCAAAACACACGGGCCTTTTGTTGTTAACGTCTGGCCCACGCAGGGCACAGATTATACATAAACCAGTCCTTCATTCTGGCGCCGACCTCTGCCAGTCCGCAGAATTTATCGGCATAAATGATCGTATATCCCTCTTTGTACCTGGGAGGAATCGGTGTCAGCGGCCACATATGGCGGAGAATCATATTTTTCTCCTTCTCTGTCACCTGAAAGTACCGCTCTGCATTCTCCATCGCTGTCCTCGGATGGGTAAAACCATGGAAATACTCCCCTGTCTCTCTGGCATGGGTATGCCAGTCATAGAGAAACAGATCATGAAGCAGCGCTGCTCTTGCAGTCTCCCGGTAATCCCATCCGTATTTCCGGCAGAGCCGGTAGCTTAGATAGGAAACCCGAATGCAGTGTTCCTTACAGGTAGTGTGGCCATGCTGATAGTAATTATCCATAGACAAAAACACCGGATTTTCCATGATATCACGGACACAGGCCATGTACTCCTCATCCGTCCTGTAGCTTTCCCTGGCTGCCCAGTTTTCATCCTCGGCCCACTGCTTCACCTTTTCTCTTTCTTCCCGGTTAAGTCCAATCCGTTCCATTGACAGACCATCCCCTTACTATTAATAACCGATCAGCCAGTCATAGAGCTCCTGATACTTCATGGCAGAAGCATTCCAGGAGAAATCAGCGGCCATGGCGCGATCTACGATCTTATTCCATTCACGCTTTTTGTTATAGTAAACATGCTTTGCATAACGGATGCAGTCTAACATCTCATGCGCATTATAATTTGCGAAGGAAAAGCCGGTTCCGGTTCCCTCATATTCATTGTATGCCCAAACGGTATCCTTTAATCCGCCTGTCTCGCGCACAATCGGCACTGTGCCGTAGCGCAGAGCCATCAGCTGGCTTAAGCCGCACGGCTCAAACAGGGACGGCATCAGGAAGGCATCACAGGATGCGTAAATCTTGTGAGACATATCCTCGGAATAGTAGATATTGGCAGATACACGATCATTATATTTCCAATCATAGTGACGGAACATATTCTCATACTTCTCATCGCCCGTGCCCAATACCACCAGCTGCACATCTTCGCTGCAAATCTCATCCATCACACACTGAATCAGATCAAAGCCCTTCTGGTCCGTCAGACGGGAGACAATACCAATCATGAACTTCTTATCGTCCTGTGCCAGGCCAAGCTCAGCCTGAAGCGCTCTCTTATTTTTAATTTTTTCCTTACGGAAGTTTTTCGCATTATATACCTGAGCGATTCTCGTATCGGTTTCCGGATTGAACTCCTCGTAATCAATGCCGTTTAAAATGCCGCGCAGGCTGTCGGTTCTGGCTCTCATCAGACCGTCTAAGCCCTCGCCGTAGAACGGGGTCTTAATCTCTTCCGCATACGTGTTGCTTACGGTGGTGATGGCATCCGCATAAACCAGGCCGCCCTTTAACATATTTCCATCCTTATAAGCCTCCAGCTTATCCGGTGTAAAATAGTAGTCCGGAAGCTCAGAAAAGCGCTGAATGGTCTTCACATCCCAAACGCCCTGGAACTTTAAGTTATGGATAGTCATAACGGATTTAATATCACGGAAGAACTCTCCGCCGTGGAATTTATCCTTTAAGTGAACCGGAATCAGACCAGTCTGCCAGTCGTGGCAGTGGATGATGTCCGGCTTAAAGCCGATTACAGGCAGGGAGGACAGAGCCGCCTTGCAGAAGAAGGAGAACTTCTCCAAATCATAATACCAGTCGCCGTATGGCTTGGAACCCCAGAAATAGCTCTCATTGTCGATAAAATAGAATGTAATTCCATCATAGACATATTCCAAAATTCCCACATAACGGTTCTGACCCAGATAATCCATATAGAAATGACTGACATATTTCATCTCATTGCGGAATGCCTCTTTGATGCAGAGATACTTTGGAATCATCACGCGCACGTCAAAGTACTGTTTATCATAGCATTTCGGCAGAGAGCCAACAACGTCTGCCAGGCCTCCGGTTTTTATAAACGGAACTGCCTCTGATGCAACAAATAGAATATTCTTCATGATTACTACCTCCCCGGTACCCTATATTGAAAACGCTACACCGTTCACATCATATGACGATTACTTTTATTATACAATATAATTTGCAAATTAGAAAGTAGTATCTGAATCTTTTCTCAGCAATCTCTGTCAGCCGGCCTCCGTTCACTCTGCGTTCAGCACTGCTCCAGACTTCCCCCTAATCTTCTGTAGTCCAGTCTGATCTTATCAACAATCAGGGCAATAAATTCGGAATTGGTCGGCTTCCCCTTCCCGGTACTGACCGTATAGCCAAACAGTTCGTTTATGGTATCCATCTTCCCCCTGCTCCATGCCACCTCAATTGCATGACGGATGGCCCGTTCCACACGGCTCGGCGTTGTCTGATGTTTTTTCGCAATGGTTGGATACAGGATTTTCGTCACAGAGGCCAGCATTTCTTTGTCATTTACTGACATGATGATAGCATCTCTTAAATATTGATAGCCCTTGATATGGGCAGGAATGCCGATTTCATGAAGCATCTGTGTCACATCATTTTCCAGATTTTGCTCCATATAATCGTTTTTATTTACATAAGGCTTCACCTTTCTGCTTCCGGCCAGCGTGGAAGTCCGGTTCCTGTATCCGTTAAGTCTTCTTAATTTGTCGAGAATACTGTCCTTGCTGAATGGCTTCATAATGTAATAACTGGCGCCCAGTTTAAAGGCATCTGATGTCAGATTTTCACTGCTGGCTGCCGTTACCATGATGAAGGATGTATTTTCTTTGAATTCCGGGTTGCTTTTTACCTTTTCCATGACAGTAATCCCGTCCATTCCAGGCATCACAATATCCATCAGAACCACGTCCGGCTTTTTCCTCAGTATCATATTATATGCTTCATTACCATTTTCCGCCCGTCCGACGACACGATAATCTTTCTCGCTCTCCAGTATTTCGCCAAGCATTTCCAAAGCCTGCTGGTTATCATCCGCAATCGCAATATTCAGTTCTCCCATTTTCTCTCCTCCTCAAACAAGATTAACGGTACTCATGATTATAGACTTGAATCCGATGCCCTTTCAACCCGATCTCACCGCATAATTCGACATAGGAATCGACTGCACCGGGGAGGCGAAGCAGGAGAGACAGGATTAAAAAAGAATTGGATGGTTTTATTTTATGCTTTTTGCGGGGGGAAAAACAGCATCCAATTTTGGATGCAGGAAATAAGAGGCGAGGGGAGCCTAGGCTCTTGGTGGGGCTTTTGGGGGAGCTTTCCTCTGCTCCGCCGGGCGGCAGCCGCTGGCTCGCTTGCAGCGCTTCCTCTGCTCTGCCGGGCAGCAGCCGCTGGCTCGCTTACAGCGCTCCATCGGCTGCGGGGCTTTCGCCCCATAGCATCTTTCAGAACCAGGCGCCGGAAAATGGCGGGAAGCGAGCTTCCCCCATTTTCCGGCGCCTGGTTCTTACATCTGCTGCCCAGCTCAATGCGTCAGCATGTTTTCAATAAATATCCCATATCCTCTTGTCGAGTCTTGGATAAATACATGGGTCACAGCGCCGATTAGTTTTCCATCCTGTATAATCGGGCTGCCGCTCATTCCCTGGACGATTCCGCCGGTGAGGGATAGTAGTTCCGGGTCGGTTACTTTTAGGATCATGTCTTTGCTTTTTCTCGCCGTGGAATAGTCTACCCGCTGGATTTCGATCTCGTAATCTTTGAGTTCGCCGGAGATGCTGCTTCGGATGTAGGCGGTTCCTTTTTTTACATCCTGACGGTAGCCGACGGGGATAGCTTCGCCTTTGATTCGGTTTCTGAGCTTTTCGTTGGCTATCCCGAAGATTCCTTCATTGGTGTTGGCTTCGATGGTTCCCAGGCGGGACTGATTTCCGTAGTAGATCACGCCGGACATGACACCGGGCTTCCCGAAGGTGCCTTTTTCGATCCCCAGAATTTCGGTGTCGTAGAGCTCCCCTCCGGAGGTCTGTACCAGCATTCCGGTGTCGCTGTCGCTGATTCCGTGTCCGAGCGCGCCGAATTCTCCGTTGGTGCAAAGGTAGGTCATGGTGCCGATTCCCTGCGTATCATCCCGAATCCAGAGGCCCAGCTTGTAGTCGCCGTCTGCCGTCTGCACCGGGGTCATCTGGACCTTCATCTCGGCCCCGTCCCGGCGCACATTGAGCGTCAGGGGCGTTTCCCCGGCATCATTGACAGCCTCGATCATGGCCTTTTTGTCCGCTGCCGGAACACCATTAATAGCCTCGATATAATCTCCTGATTTAAGTACCCCGTCCGCCGGGTCAATCGTCTCTCCGCCTGTTGTCGTCACTTCCCCGGTCCCGATTACCATAAGGCCGTCTGACTTCATATAAATTCCCAACGGCACGCCGCAGGGCACCGCATATTTGGTGTCCGATACGTCCACCTCAATTTCCTTCAGGCTCAAAAAACCGAACAGCTTCAGATTCAGATGGTACGTGCCTTCATTTTCCGAATACAGAGAAAATGGTTCATTTAGCTGCAGATGGATCTCGTCTGAGGGAATATTGGAACCATTATTTAAAAGGACCTCCTCGCTCTCACTCTGCAGCGATACCTTTACAGGAAGGGAAAAATGAAAGTTTTCTTCCTGCTCCACCACCACATTCAGCCGATCCGGAATAGCCCAGTACACATAAAAATAGGACAGCCCCGCTGTAATCACGAGACCGCTCCAAAAAAGCGCCGCAAGAAATCTTCTGAGTTTCTCTTTTCTGCTCACCTTTCCTTCCTCCTTACACAAGTGTTGCCTGCTTTTCTCAATCTGATTCACGATGATAGTATGTGACGCTGACAGAAAATCAATCTGTCATTTTTCGCCCAGACTTTCATATTTTTTCAAACCGAAAAAAGGCAGGAAAAGCACCCGGAGAAAGCTTTACAGCGCAGAAGTTCCGTTATATACTTTTTTTATAAATCTAAAAGGAGAACCGAAATGGAATTCAGCAAAGACCGGCAGCTCACCTTTGAGGATGCCGTAAAACTCATGTTTGATACACTCGGTGACTGGAAAATTATGGCGCTGGCCTCCAGTCTGAATGATCACGTCACGGTGCGGAATGTCAGCTGTCTTTTTTACAATGAAAAAATTTATTTTAAGACGGATAAAAATTTCCGGAAAACCGAACAGCTTCTGAAGAATCCGCATATTGCCATGTGCTGGAGCGGCATTCAGATCGAGGGAGTTGCCAGAAACTGCGGACTCGTTTCAGAGGAACCGGGCCTTTGCTTTCAGACGCGCTTCGACCGGTTTTTAAAGCACAGCTATAATGCCTACAGTCATGAGGATACGGAAATTATCATAGAAGTGGCACCGAAACGGGTGCAGGTGTGGGATACGAATGAAAATCAGTACGCCCGCCAGATTTCCATTGATTTTGAAAATCAGGCGGTAAAGGCAACGCCCTATGATATTATGAAATAGGATCGGCATCCGGGATAAGGCCCCATGCTAAGGCACAGCAGCAAAAAGGGACGCAGCAGGTACAACACCATTCTGCGTCCCTTTTTATCTTTATTCGCCTCTCAGGTTTTTTCAGCGCCGTTTTCCGCTTCTTCTGAAGCCTAAAAAACGTACGCTTCTTTTACCTATTTCAGCTTGCCCAAAAGCATTACCACAGCTGTAATAATCAATACAACAACGAAAATTCCGGCCATTCCCTTTCCCATAATTTCCAGGGAAATCAAAAAATTATTCCACATGATGTAACCTCCTTATTACAGATACTGGCTGACCAGTTTAATTACCAGTCCTCCGGCGATAACCGATGCGATCTGTCCGGATACATTGGCGCCTACTGCATGCATCAGGATAATATTTCCCTTTTCCTCCTCAGAAGCCAGCTTCTGCACAACACGGGAGGACATGGGGAACGCGGAAATTCCGGCTGCACCGATCATCGGATTGATTTTTTCTTTCAAAAACAGGTTCATAAATTTCGCAAAAAGTACACCGCCGATGCTGTCAAAGATAAAGGCAATCAGACCGATTCCCATGATAATCAGAGTGTCCATTCGGACAAAGGCGTCGGCTCTCATGCTGAAGGAAATGGTAATTCCCAAAAGCAGGGTAATTAAGTTAGCCAGCTCATTCTGTGCCGTGTTGGATAAGCTCTGCAGAACGCCGCACTCCCGAATTAAGTTTCCGAACATCAAAAAGCCTACCAGAGCCACAGAGGCCGGAGAAATCAAACCTACAATAATCGTTACGATGATAGGGAAGGCAATTTTTGTCGTTTTGGATACTGCCTTCGGACTGTATGTCATATGAATGCGGCGCTCTTTTTTGGTAGTAACCAGCTTAATGGCAAAGGGCTGAATGATCGGCACCAGCGCCATGTAAGAATAAGCAGCCACTGCAATCGCGCCCACATAGTTCGAGTGCATAATCTGGGATACCAGAATGGAGGTCGGGCCGTCTGCCGCACCGATAATTCCGATGGAGGCAGCATCCTTTAAATCGTACCCCATCAAGGTTGCCACACAGATAGCAAAGAAAATACCAAACTGTGCTGCTGCACCGAATAAAAACATAATCGGCTGTGATAAAAGCGGACCGAAGTCAATCATCGCTCCGATTCCGATGAACAGTAAAATGGGGAGTGCCTCCGATGCCTCGATCGTGGTTTCAAACAGCCATTGAATGATGCCGTGGGTCTCTCCGATTCCGGCCATCATCTGATCAATCACGCCGGACAGAGGCAGGTTTACTAAAATAGCTCCAAAACCCATGGGCAGCAGCAGGGCAGGTTCATACTCTTTCTTCACGGCTAACCAGATAAGCACGGCGCCCACTGCATACATAACCAATTGCTGCGGTGTGATCGCTAAAATCCCTTCCAGTAAAAAATCCATGAATGTTCCTCCTTTCATACTCTTTTCATTTTAAGTTTCTGTTTTGACCTTGCACTTTTAATCCGTATTTTTTCATACTGCATATTCAGAGTATTGCATCATGCTCCTCGACGGATGCAAGGCTGAACACCGCAGCCTGCATCCTTTCCGGCCGCTGCGGAAACATCCAACGGACATGCCGGCGTATCGTCCGTTTTTCTTCTGCATTATGCCCGGCTTCTTCATGCCTTTCCGCCGCGGCCGCCGCTCAAATCGCAGAAACCAAGGTCTCGGCCTGCCGTCCGGATAAACGATACAAAACACGCTTCGCGGGTTTGGCTCGTTACCGCGGCAGTCGTCAAGTGAACATGCGAGTATGTTTTTTCGGTTCGTCATTCGCGTAAATAAAAAGAGACTCTCAGCATATTTTCATATGCTAAAAGTCTCATTCCTCTACATAACATACAGGCATGTAACCATGGGAAGAATACCCAGGGTATGTTGATTACATGTTGCAATTACTCCCTTTTAACAGGTTTATATTACCATAGGTTTTCGGAGCCGTCAAGACAGAACCGGAAGAATTATCCAATCTTAACATTGCCTTTACTGATGCTTTTCCCGCATTCTTTTACTTGGCTTCCTCCATGCTGACGCCTGCAATTTTAATATTTACCTCTAAAACCATCAGGCCCGTCATGTTCTCAATCGCGCTCTTTACCTTATCCTGTACCTTCTCACTGACAGCGGGAATACTATAGCCGTATTTCATATTCAGAGAAAGATCGACGCTTACATGCTCTTCTGTCACAGTGACTTTTACGCCCTTGCTTAAATTCTTCATGCCCAGCTTGCCAACCAGCTCGTTGGTAATATTGCCGGCCATGGAGTCAACTCCCTCTACCTCCGTTGCAGCCAGTCCTGCAATGATCGCAACCACCTCGTCTGCGATCTGAACCTCTCCAACCTTGTCTTTTTCATATAATATATGGGTATTTCTATCTGCTGCTTCTTTTGACACCGCTTTTACCTCCTGTCTCCTTCGCTATCCCTATTATATCAGAAAGGAAGTGGTTTGCAAAGGAGTTTTCCCAGGTTCTGCCCCATTTATACGGTTATTTCCGGGCGCTTCTATTCTACTCTTCCAGATTTAAAAGGGTAATGACAATATTTTCTGCTCCGGTCTCTGTCTTCCGCTTGACGATATCCTCGATCTGAGCCCGCTGCGGATCGGTGATGCTGACTGCATTGATGACAACATCCACTTTTCCGTCTGTGATGCTGACCACCGGATCTGCAAAGCCTTTGGCCATCAGAAGAGTTTCCGCTGCATTTTCTTTTTCCGCAATGGCAGTCAGATTCATCATGCTCTGGACAGCGGCCTCTCTGGATGCAGCATCCACGCTTTCGTTGTTAATGATTTCATTCAGGGTTTCTTTGCTCTTGGCACGAACCTGCTCACGGCTCAGCTGCACATTGGCAATATACTCTGTCACGCTGGTTCCGCCGGTTAAAACAGCCTCTCCCGGACTGTCCATGGCGCTGTCAGCCTCTGAGCCGTCGGAACCAGTCAGAGCCGTATTTCCCTCCGCCGGATCGTCCAGGCTGGCGATTTCCTGATAGCTTCCTGCCTCGCCTGCCGCATCCGTCCCGCCGTATGTATCGCCGGATGAAACATCCTGCAAAAGCTCCCCGGCTGCATTTTGTGATACCACCTGGTTTTCTGCCAGAATATCCTCATCGGATATCTCCATGACTCCCGCCTCATAAACCTCGCCTCCGGCCACTTCCTTTTTCCCTGAATAATTTAAGTAACCGGCTGCAGCAATCATGATGGCAAGCGTTGTGATAATGATCTGGTTTCTTCGAAAGATTCGTTTCATCTTCATAAACTACATGCTCCTTTATTCCACCCGCTTTAATACTTTTATTTTATGTGCCGGCAGACCAAATAATGCTTCCATCGCTTCGGAAATTTCCGCCCTGACGGAAGCGCTGCCGCCTCCCTGCGCGCTGATCACAACTCCCGCAATCTCCGGCTGCAGCTCTTTTTCGATCACCGGCTCCCCGGATCCCGCGCCTCCGGACAGCAGAGCGCTCTCTTTTATATCCTCCGTCAGTGCCTTGCGCGTTCCCCCGGTGCTGTCTTTTTCTTCTGTGGAAGAACGGCTCTTATCTTTATCCACATGGAGTACCTTTTCCTTGGAGGAACGTAAGGTTATCATCACATCCACCTCTCCGACTCCGTCCACATGGCGCAGAATCTCCTTTACCCTCTGTTCCAGCTCCTTTTCATACAGCCGTTCTGCATCGTCGGTAAGGTTTGCCGTCTTATCCGCCAGGACATTTTCTGCCTTTTCCTCCGGTTCAGAGCCGACAGACCGATTCGATACAGCGGCCGCGCTTTTTTCTTCCCCTCTGCTTCCTGACGGAACTGACAGAATCAGAAGGAAAAGTCCGCAGCCCAACAGAAACAGCAGACGTTCCTTTCCCCGAAGCCATTCCCGCTTAATTTTCCAGTCTGATTTCCACATATTTTTCCTCCACCTGATAATATTCCGCGATCTCCCGGCGCAGCCTGCGGACCGCCTCCGAGACATAGGACTCCCCGGCTGCCGGGGCATCGGCCATTCTGTTTCCTGCGCCATCGGCCGCTGCCTCTTTGCTCACAGCCTCAGCCGCCTTATTTCCGTCTGCTTTTGCCTCTTTTCCCACTGCCGCAGTCTCTATCCGTTCCACATAAATCTGCTCCATTTTCCTATCCTCCTGCCTGACCCGTATTTCCTGCGTTCTCTCCGCTCCCGCCCGTCTGTCCTGTGCTTCCTCTGATCCAGTCCGCCTGTCCTGCGCTTCCTCTGATCCGGTCCGTCTGTTCTGTTCTTCCTCCGGTTTTCCTGCCCCGGCTCCCCAGCCGCCGATTTCCAGTTCAATCCCCTGAACCCGGCCGAAGTCTTCCCGGCTCCCCTCCCGTACCAGACGGACCCGGGCGCTTTGAACCGGTATTCCCTCTTTTCGGGCCAGCCGCGTGATTTCCTCTTCCGCTGCCGCTTCATATTGCCCTATCAGCCGTTCCAGGCGTTTTTCCTCCATCTCATCTAACTCTCCGGCAAATTCCCCAATCTCGTATTCAAGGGACAGGGATCGAAACACTGAGTCAATCTTTTCCTCCAGACGAAGTCCTCCGGTCACCGGCTTTAAAATAAGAAGAATCAAGACGCAGCCGGCAAACAGGCGGAGGTATTTCTCGTATTTTCCATTGGGAAGCAGATTCATTACTACCGCCGTAAATAAGAGATAGCACACGATACTGCTGATCCATTCATTGATTCCGTTCATGTCCCAACTCCTTTTATTGGTCATCGCTCTCCGCTTGTCCGAATCCTTCTACCCGCCGAAATACGCTGCATTGGCCGAAAGGCAAATGATCACCAGGGAAAAGCCAAACAGTAAAAGGGCTGTCCCGGCCAGGGTAAAAAGCAGAAAGCAGCCGTTTCCCACTCCGTTTATACAGGCCGCCATCCGTTTATCACAGACCGGTTGCAGAATCGCTGCCGCCGATCTGTAAAGCAGACAGAGCACCAGAAGCTTAAACAGAGGAACCAGGGAAATCAGAACGAGAACCAGAACGGCGCCGGCTCCCATCGTATTTTTTAACAGAACCCCCGCTCCCATCACCATCTGAGAAACGGCGGCTGCTCCCTGCCCGATCCCCGGTATGACACTGACCAGACGCTGCAGAGATGTATTTTTTAGAGAATCTGCGTAGGGAATGACCATGTTCTGCAGCAGATGAAAGCCTAATATCACTCCGGTCATTGTTTTAAGCCCCCATCGTATCCCGCTCTCTAAAAGCTCTGTCATCCTGGAAAATACATCCTCCCGCACCACATGACCCCCAAGCACCAGCAGCATATAAATCCGGATGCACGGCATAAAAAAACTTAAAAACAGCCACTGCGCAAGTCCAATGGAAAACAGCATCCATCCGTAGCCGGCAGCAGACGTCAGGCTTCCCCCGGCAAAGGAAACGGCCAGAAAATAGGATGGCAGAAGAGCCCTCATAAATTCCATAATCCGTTCCAGAAGCTCTCCCGTTATGGTAATTCCATTCAGGAAGCTGGCCGCCAAAAAAGTTCCCATCAGAAGATAGGTCACATAAAAGCCTGTTTCCGAAATCTGGCTGTCGGAAAAAATACCGGAGAAATTGGCAAACATGGCACCCACCAGCCCAAGTATCAGAACCTGCCGGATCCAGAAGCCGCCGGATTTCATTTCTTTAAAAATGCTGTCCTTTAAAAGCACCAGAATTTTATGAAATATGTCGGTAAAATTCCCATCTAACAGAGTTTCCAGAAGTTCTTTAAAGGTCACATCTCCAGTCTCGGTCTGGGCCTTCAGGAACTCTTCAATGGACGTCAGATCCAAATCCCCCAACAGGCTGTCAAGCGCTGTCTCCTCCTCTGCCCGGATATCCGGACCTTTCAAAGCCGTTTTCCCGCCGGATATCTCTTCTTCTCTTTCCAGCTCTGCCGCCCGCGCCGGATACGCCATCCCAAGGCAGAGCCCAAACATGCAGAGCAGCAGCACTGCCCGATTCATCCATCTTCTCTTCATACAAAAAAATCCTTAATCGTTTCCAGAAGAGCCAAAAGCACCGGCATGCTGACAGCCAGAATGGAAAGTCTGGCAAAAATCTCAATCTGTGTGCCCATAGCCCCATATCCCGCATCCTTACAGATTCCGGAGGCGAATTCCGCAATATAGGTAATTCCCGCCATTTTTAAAAGCGTCGTCAGATAGATCGGATTTAAGTGAATATATCCCTGGATCTGCCTGACTGTCTCTATGATCACCCGCAGCTTCGATGCCCCGTAAAAAAACAGCACCAGACCGGCTGCCATTACAATATAGGTCCCGTACTCCCCGCCCTTTCCCTTAAACTGGACGGCCAGAAGTACGGCTGAAAGTCCCAGCAGGGACGCTGTGATAATGGACATGCTGCACCTCCTAAAGGGCAAACAGCTCTTTCATGGTCTCAAAAAGCTGATAAATATAGGGCACCATCCAGAACAGTACCAGCACCAGACCGGCCAGGCTGGTCAGAAAGGCCTGTTCCTCCCGGCCGCTGTGCTTCAGTACCTGACAAATTACAGAAACCAGGATTCCCACTGCTGCAATCCTGAAAATCAAACTTACCCCCATCTGTTTCCTCCCATTTTGTTGCTATTTTGCTCCGGCCCCGGCACCATATTCTGTCATGCTACAGCAGGATCACGGTCAGAAACAGGCCGCCAAGGATCCCCATTCCGAAGAAAAGCCGGCTCTTATCCGGCTCCTCCTTTTGCAGCTGTCCTATCGCCAGCTCCAGATCTTCCAGATAAAGCTGTATCGTTTTTTCCTGCATGTCCCGATCCAGATAGCCCAGATTCATTCCAAACCGCAGAAGTGATTTTAAATCAGATGCTGTCAGCACCGTATTCTCAGAAAACCGTTCTACCTGGCGCTGCCAGATGATCTCAAAGGAATCTCCGTTTTCCCGCTCCAGTTCTTCGGCTGCTGCCGCAAACAGCTCGGCTGCCCACCCGCTTCCCCTCTTTCCTGTGCGCCGCAGCCCGCAGGAAAGGGGCGCATTGGCATAGAGGATTTCCCCCTTTAAGTGAAACATCATCCGACGGATGGTCTCTAAGAGTTTCCTCCGGTCTTTTAAGCGTTTTACCTCCCCAAGTCCCATACCCGTGCAGGATCCCACCACCAAAACAGAGCCCAGAAGCTTCATCCACATGCGATCCTCCTTCCCCGGCCGTTAAAAATTCCGGTCAGGGTTCCCGGCCCGTTCCCATTTCCCAATACCAGATACCGCTCAAAAACCCCTTCCTCTAAAAATGCCTGAATCCCCGGCTTTTTTCTGATGTCCTCCATGGAAGAACCGTGGACGGTCGCCAGAATCCGGCAGCCGCAGTTTAGAGCGCACCGGACAGCCTCCAGATCCTCCCGGCTGCCGATCTCATCGACTGCCACCACCTCCGGCGCCATGGAACGGATCAGCATCATCATGCCGACTGCCTTGGGACAGCCGTCCAGCACATCGGTGCGTATTCCGATATCATTTTGCGGAATTCCCTGAAAACAGGCCCCTATCTCCGAACGCTCATCCACAAGCCCCACATTCCTTCCCTGTCTGTCTCCAATCCCGTCTGATACCTGCCTTACAATGTCACGAAGCAGGGTTGTTTTTCCGCACCGCGGCGGAGAAAGAATCAGGGTATGAAACCATTCCCCTGTTTCATTATTATATAGAAACGGAAGGATACGGTCTGCACAGCCCTTCCGCTCGTGAGAGACACGCACATTCAGAAACGTAACGGGCTGAATCGTCCGGACAGTCTGTCCATCCGCTACTGCCCGTCCGGCAATCCCAATCCGATGGCCTCCCGGTACTGTGATAAAGCCCTGCTTCAGTTCCTCTGCGTACGCATATAAGGAGGAACGGACCGCGCACTGGAGCGTTTCCTCAATATCCTCTTTTCGGACCGTGAAAGGGGCCGTTTTTCTTTCTTTCTCATAACAAAAAAGCATGCCGTCCGTACCGATGGCATACTCTTTTCCTTTGTAAATCACAAACAGGGGCGCTCCAATCCGCATCCGGATTTCCTCGACACCGTCCGCATCCGCGTCCATCCGTTCCAGCACTCCTCTGATATTTTTTGAAAAAATCTGAAACAGCCTGTCTTTTCTCTCCATCCCTTCCGCCTCCTTTTATCTCAAATATATGACGGGCAGTTGGAAATATACATGATCTTTTTTGACTTTTTCCCCTGCACATGCTACACTAAACACATTATAAAGCAGAAAGGAAGATACGCCATGAATCTGGCTGCACTGATGCAGTTTAAGGGCGAGTGGGATGGTTTTAAGCTGCGCCATCCGAAATTCCCCCTTTTTCTCAAGGCTGCCCGCCGTCAGGCACTGCGGGAAGGCTCTGTCATTGAAATCAAAATCACAGCTCCGGACGGAACTGTCTTAAGCTCCAACTTAAAAATTAAGGCAGAAGATCAGGAGCTCTTTTACAAAATGCAGGAGGCATTCCGATAAATCCCGGAATGCCTCCTGTTTTTATTCTCTTATTTTCTTTTTAATCTCTCTGACTCCCTCTCGATCACATAGCCGCTGTAGGCATCTATTTTGAACTCATACTTCATTCCGTCAAAACTCAGCTCCCCTTCGGAAATTATCCTGCTGCGGCCGTCCGATTTTCTGGTTTACTTATGATACGGCTCCCGGTTGATAATCCGGTAGCTTCTGTAAATCTGTTCCAGCAAAATCACCCGCATCAGCTGGTGCGGAAAGGTCATTTTGGAAAAACTCAAATGATAATCGGCTCTTTTAAACACCGGGGCGGAAAGCCCCAGGGAGCCGCCGATAATAAACTGGATATGGCTCTCCCCCTTTACTCCCAGCTTTTCCACAAAGCCGGCCAGTTCCTCGGAGGAGAGCTGTTTTCCGTCAATCGCCAGGGCCACCACATAAGCGCTGTCCGCCACATGGGACAGAATCCGCTCTCCCTCTTTCAGACGGATCTGCTCCTCTAAAGCCGCACCTGCCCCGTCCGGCGTCTTCTCATCTGCCACCTGCACAATCTCCAGCTTACAGTAACGGCTCAGCCGTTTCGCATACTCCGCAATCGCGGCCTCCAGATACTTTTCCTTGATTTTTCCCACTGTAATTAACGTGATTTTCATTTTGAAAGCTCCTGTTTCAGAAACGCCAGCAGATTTTTTCTGGCCCGTTCTTCTGTCTCTTTTCTTCTGGTTTTCACCCTTTTTACTATCTGTCCTTCCGGCTCCCGGCGGATCCGATAAATACGCCTTAAGTATTCTCCCACTTCTTCCCAGGCCTCCCGGCTCTCCGGAAGCAGCTCAAGCCCCATCTGAAAGACATGGAACATGCCGTCATACACGGATAACCGGACCTTTACCCCAGCCGCTCTGGCCCTGGCCGCAGCTCCCAGCGAATCATCCAGCAGCACCTCATAGCTTCCCGCCTGCAAAAGCATGGGCGGAAAATCCTTAAAATCGCCGAACAACGGCGAAAGGTATGGATTTTTCGGATCTGTCTCTCCGATGTAACTGCACTGATACAGCATATTTTCCTTAGAGTTTCCAAACAGCGGATCAATCTCGTAATTGGTCTCATAGGAAGCGCCGCTTAACGACACATCCGTCCAGGCTGACATGGTGATGATTCCGCCGGGAAGCGGCAGACCGTGATCCTTTGCATACAGGCACAGGGCCAGAGCCAGACCGCCTCCTGCCGAGTCGCCGGCCACCACCACATTCTTTGCCTCATACTTCTTCTCCTCCAGAAGCCACCGGTAAGCATACACCGCATCCTCTAAAGCAGCGGGAAATACATGTTCCGGCGCCACCCGGTAATCCGGAGTCAGCACATCTGCCCCATAGCTTATCTTTGAGTATTTCACCGCAAAACGCCGGTAGATATTCTTCATGGGACCGATATAGCCGCCGCCGTGAAGCTGCAGAATCACCCGTCCGGTCACTGCGTTCTCAGGCTTTAAATATTCCATGACAAAGCCGTCCCCGTCCACCAGCTCATAGAGATACCCCGCCGGACACCGCCAGGCCGGTTCCACCGGATGCTTCCGAAACTCTCCGGTCTGTATGGGCTTTTTTAAAGCCGTCTCCATCACATCGCTCATCATGTCCCTTGTCAGAATTCCGATTTTACTGACGTTTTTTTTACTCATGTCTGTTCACTCCTGTTCATTGAATTCCGTCTGTCTTATCCTGTCGATTCATCCCTGTCATTTTCGGTGCTAGAAATAAAAACGCCGCTTCAGCTCCTTTTTCACGCTCCGATCCCCCAGAATCACGGTTCCCCCCAGAACCGCCACGGAAAGGATCACCACAATCACAGACAGAAGAGGCTTTGTGATCCACCCCAGCCACCATAATAGAAGCGGAATAAAACTGAAGATGGTAATGGCAATTTGATACATAAAATAGCTCTGCCAGTTCAGCCGGTTCACCAGTATCAAAAATACGATGGCAATTACATTAAAAAGGATCAGGCAGGGAATGGCATAATTCACGGACCAGCCCCGCATTCCGGTCATGTGATCAACCAAAAGCAGAAGAAGCTGTGCTCCCAGCGTCTCCCGCACCAGAATTCCCGCCAGGCTGGCGCTTCGCATGATAGAATAACGCACCGTCATCGCCGCATAGGCAATTCCTCCGATGGGCAAAAGGGACCACCAGGTATTGAGCCGCTCATAGGTGGCATAATTCACGATTCCCGTAAGCGCCGCTGCCGTAAAGAGCACCAGATAAAACAGGTTTACCATTTTTCTTAGCTTTTCCCGATCCCGGCTCACCGAAGGGTAGGTTCCCCGATCGTGTTCCCGATCCACCACACCATTGCTCTCCAGCTCTGCCTTCACGCCCCGTTCCTCCAGAAAGTGAAAAAAATAATCCGAAAGATCCATATCACACATGGCGCTGTTAAAGGAAATGCAGAGCTTCTCACCATAGGCGATGACACCGCACTTCATCCGCTGCCGTTTTGATACCCCGAGCAGAAGTTCAAATTTCTCCGCTCCATCCATCAGCTCCGGCCGAAGATCGGCTGCCCCCAAATTGGAAAGCGTCATGGTATAGGCCCGGCTGCTTCTTAAGAAAATAGCGCTCATGGCAATATTTTTGATCCAAAGCGGAATAATCCGCACATACCATTTCTTTTCATTGGAAACATTATAGGAGATCGTCTCCTCCAGCCTGTCCTTTACAATCTTTTCATCCATCTGCCTGCTTACGGCATCCAGCACCTCTTCAAACCGTTCCGGCGCCCGGCCTGCCGGCCAGGAAATATTGATGACAGAAAAGAAGTTGGCCATGGTCTCTGATTCAAAAAAACTCCGGAGATTAATCGGAAGATTCAGCGCAGCCGGCCGTCGCAGGCTTTTCCCGTCCGTATATACCTGAATGACAGACCACAAAAGGGCTGCCGCCAGATATTTCGTGATACTGACTCCGCTTTTTCGGCAGATGGCCTTAAGAATCGAGGTATCCACCGTGCCGTGCAGAACTGACTGCCAGTCTAACGGCAGACACTCTCCCGTGACAGCAACCGCCCGCTCTGTCTCATAGCGCTTATGGGGGCGTTCCCGGTAATATTCCAGATAACTGTCCGCTGTGGCAGCTTTCTGTCTGGCCTTTTTCTCCCAGCCGTCCTCTTTTCTTTCTGACCTGCTGTCTCCGAAAGTCTCCGCATCCTCTGTTTTTCGGGATGCTACACGGTCTGCCGTACAGGCCTTTGTGCCATTCCCGGTTCCTTCCGCCTCCGGCCGGATCCTTTTCCACGCCTCGTTTCCGGAAAGCTCCAAATACCGCTCCGTCAGCCGTTTCATAAAATTCAGCGCTCCCAGCCCGTCTGTCAAGCCATGGAATACCTCAAAATTCATTCGTTTTCCGTAATAGCTCACCCGGAAAGGGAACCGCTGGCTGGCATGGGGATCGATGAATTTGCAGGGATACGTCTCTTCCCGCTCAATCACCGGTTCCCGGTTATTCGTCTCAAAATAATTCCAGAAAAAACCCTTGCGAAGCTTCACCCGGAAATTCTCAAATTCCGGAAGAGTCTCGTCCAACGCCTGCTTTAAAAGCTCCGGGCGTATCTCCTCTTTCAGTACCGCGGAAATCCGGAACACATGGCTTAGATCCTCTCCCGCCACTGCCGCGAACAGCTTGGCCGTATTATCCAGCTTTCTCCACTTTGCTCCCTGGGCATGCATTCTTTTTTGCTCTTTTTTCATCAAACCTTCTTCCGTGTAAGGAAAAAGCGGGGACGCCAAAACCGTTATCCTGCGCCCCGCTTTTTATACACTGTTTATGATACTCTGAAATAATATCCCACGCCCCATTTCGTATGCACGTATTTGGGCTCGCTGGGACTGGGCTCTATCTTTTCCCTCAGACGCCGCACATGGACATCTACAGTCCGCACGTCTCCTCCGGCTGCCGCCTTATTGCCCCACACAAAACGCAGAAGCTCTTCCCTGCTGTACACCTTATTCGGATTGCACACTAAAAGCTCCAGAAGGTCAAACTCTTTCGCCGTCAGGTTGATCTCCTTCTGGGCAATGAAGACGCGGCGGCTGTCTGTATCCAGCTTTAAGTCCCCTGCTTCAAACACCTTGGTATCCTCTTTTTCCGCCTTTTTGGACTTCTTGCCGTTCCGCCGCATGATAGCCTTAATCCGGGCTTTCACCTCAAGAATATTAAACGGCTTGGTGATATAGTCGTCTGCCCCATACTCCAGGCCCAGAATCTTATCCATATCTCCGCCCTTTGCCGTCAGCATGATAATCGGCATCTCCGAAAACTCCCGAATCGCCTGGCAGACCTCAAAACCATCGTATTTCGGAAGCATCACATCCAAAAGAACGATATCATACTCCGTCTCCTTTGCCATGCGGATAGCCTCTTCTCCATCATAGGCGCAGTCCACCTCCATGCCATCCTGTTCCAAACTGAATCGAATTCCCTTCACAATCAGTTTTTCATCATCTACAACCAAAACCTTTGCCATGTTTCACCTCAACCTCAAACTGTGATGTCTTCTTTTATCTTCTGAAATGCAGCCTCCTTGATTCCGGAGACCTTCATGATATCTTCAATGCTCCGAAACGGCCCTGACTCTGTCCGGTAGGCTAAAATTGCCTCTGCTCTTGCCTCGCCGATCCCGGTAAGCGTCATCAGCTCCTCCCTGGTAGCTGTATTTAAATTTACTCTTCTGGTCTCTCCGGAAGCTGATGCCTGTCCGGAAGCCGCCGTCTGTCCGTTTCTTAAAAAAGCCCCTCCCTTTTCCGGGGAAACGCCGGACATCTGCCATTCCTCTGCTTCCTCCCGGTTCGGCACATAAAGCTGCATGCCGTCCTCAAGGATCTGAGCCATATTCAAAGAGGCATCCGCCGCTTCCTCCGTCAGCCCTCCGGCTGCCTCCACTGCCTGATACACGCGGCTTCCCTCTGCCAGCTCATAGACACCCGGCGTCCTCACCGCTCCGCAGACGTGGACAAACAAAAAAACTGTCTGTGCGGCATCCGGCTCTGAAATCCCTTCCTCTTTCCGTTCCGTCTCCTGCCCCTTCTCTGCTTCCTGACCCTGGCCCTCTTCCTGACCCTGCTCCGTCCGGCCAGCCGCCGCTTCCTCTGTCCCGGCCTCCTCCAGCCAAAACATTTCTGCATCCCCGGCCCCGGTAAGCCTGCTTGGCACAGCCCTCCGGCTGCCCCCTTGTCCTCCCACAAAGTAACATATGACGCAGACCAGCAAAACTATACCGGCCGCGCCCCTTTTCAGCATGCTTATTTTCTTTTGTTTCATTATGTAAAGTACCTCCCGTATATGGCGGAAGATACTGTTCTGCCTGTAATTCTATTCTAACTAAAGAGGGCGGTAAAGACAAGCGCAAAATACAAAAGATTTTATTATGAAAGTCCCGGACGGCAGCCGCGAATGAGCCATGCTTGCATGAGCGAGTTCGCGGATATTGGGCGGGCAAGCCGGTATGGGCAAGCAGGGCGGCAGCCCGGATTGCGAATACTGGCGGCGATTGTGGGAGCACCGGGGGCGGAGCAATCGACTTTCATGCATGGTGGAAAATGACAATTCCCGCAATCGCAATAGCCGCTCCAATCGCTTTTCTCCACTCAAATCCCGTTTTCTCCACACCGAACAGTCCCATCACCTCAATCACATAGGCTACGATAATCTGCGATACCACAATTAAAAGCGCTGACTTCGCCGGTCCCAGCGCTGCCACGCTGCGGATTACCGTGTACGTAATCAGAGCTCCGAGAATTCCTCCGGCCAGCATATACTTCGGTTCCACCTGAAACAGGCCGCCCACTTCATTCCGCCCGGTCAAAAGCCACATGACAACACAGGCCGCCAGAGCGCTGAGCTGCACCCAGCCGGCAGCTACCCAGATACTGGTCTGTTTCGTCACCTCCGTATTAAAGACGCCCTGAATGCTCATCAAGGCTCCGGACAGTAAAGCAATCACAAATCCCCACATAATAAAAACCTCCGTTTCTTCTTCTCGTTCCACCATAGTATCCCGAGAAAACGGAGGTTTTATTCTTCCATTTACCGTAATCCGGCCTTCCGGCCGGAAATGCGGGCCGTTCCTTTATTCGATGGCAAATTCTACCGTGATATCCGCCTCAACTTCCAGCTGTCCCGGCATTACGCCCATATCGGCAGCCGCTTCTTCTAACATCATTTTTCCAGCCGTCCTGACATTATAATTGGTATAACGGGCGCTCTGATAATCCGCCGCCTCGTCAATGTTCACAATCGTACCCAGCTTGCAGCCGCCGGCCGAAGCCAGAGCTTCTGCCTTTGTCTTTGCAGAGCTGACAGCCAGAGTCAGAGCCTCCTGATAAGCCTCATCGTACTTACTGGAAAGATAGGTCACAGAATCAATGGAATTCACTCCCGCTTCCACAGAGTCAGATAAAAGTGCACCCACCTGTTCCATAGGAATGTCTGAAACCGTCACCCGGGTAGTCATCTCATAGCCGGTAATCGTCTTGCCTTCCCGCCAGTCATAAATAGGCTCCAGTCCGTAATTGGAGGTCTGAATGGATTTTTCCTCCACTCCCTGCCCCTTCAAAAGCTCCAGCACCTTCTCCAGATCCGTGTTATTCTGCGTCTGGCAGGTCTGGGCATCCGAGGCCTGGGAATATACGCTGTACACCACCTCTGCCATGTCCGGCTCCACCTTCACCTGCTCTCTGGCCGTAACCCGGATCACCTCATTTTCTACATTTCGTACATTTACCGTATCCGGCAGGCTGCCGCTGCCTCCCGCACATGCCGTAAGCGACATAGTGCCTGCTGCCAAAAACGCTGCCGCCAGTCCTGTCTTCCAATATTTCATAAAACAACCTCTCTTTCCGGTCCTTTCGTTCCTTATCTTTTATAGCTTTATTATACCGGAAAGAATTGAAAAATGCTTTTCTTTTCCCTTAACATTCCCTATCGGTTTTCTGAAAATAAAGTCAGTTTCTTTTCTCCTGCGCCTTCGCAGCCCGCACCAGATGGGAAGCCAGCACAGCCGTTGTCACTGCGCCGATACCGCCCGGCACCGGAGTGGCACAGGCCGCTGTACCGGAAATATCCTCGAAGTCCACATCGCCGCAGAGATGTCCGTTTTCATCCACATTGATTCCTACATCCAGAACCACAGCGCCTTCCTTCACAAACCGTTTATCGATCATCTTAGCCCGTCCGGCGCATACAGCCAGAATCTCCGCCTCCCGGCAGGTTCCGGCCAGATCAGCCGTTCTGGTATGGCAGATGGTTACCGTAGCATTCTCCTTTAAAAGCATCATGGACAGCGGACGGCCCACCACCATGCTGCGGCCCACCACCACTGCCTTCTTTCCTTCCATGGGAATCCGGTTTGCCTTCAGAACCGAAATCACGGCCTCTGCAGTACAAGGCGCAAAGCCCGATGCATCTGCACAGAATACCTTTGCAATATTCACCGGAGAAATACCGTCCAGATCCTTTAGCGGATCGATCCTCTGCTCAATCTCTGCCTGATGAATCTGACGGGGCAGAGGGCGCATGAGAAGAATGCCGTGAATCGATGGATCGTCATTGATCTTTTGAAATTCTTTTTTAAATTCTTCGTCACTTATATTCTCCGGATACACAAACCGTTCCGCCAGAAGGCCAAAGGCCTGCATCTTTTTTATGGCGCCTGTCTCGTAGGAAATATCCGCCGGATTTTCCCCCACACGGACAATGGCAAGCCTCGGCGTTTCCCGAAGCTCTTTTAACTGACTTTGTACTTCCTCTTTTAATTTGGCCGAAACCTCGGCTCCGCGCAGTGTAATCATGTCTTTCTCCTTTATAAAAGCATTTCCAGCAGGTACACAGTAAGAATCGCAGCCATAGCCACCACCACCAGACTCTTTCCCCGATAGCCCAGCCCCACTGCCACCAGGGTGCCGCCCACAGCTGAGCAGAGATGTCCCGTGGAGAAAAATACATCCGGGAAGGTCAAAGCGCCCAGCACCGCATAGGGCGTATAATCCAAAAAGGATCGGATAAACCGGGACTGAATCTGCTTCCGGAAAATGGTGACCGGAAGAACCCGGGGAATATACGTTACAAGCGCCATCAGCGCCACACAGATTAAAACTCTCTTAAGCTCCATAGCCTCCGCTCCCATTTTCTTACACCTCCTGTTCCTTCTGTCCGTCGTCCTGCACCGTTTCTTCCTCCCTCGGGAACAGATAAGCACCCAGAGCCGAAGCTGCCACGGTTGCCAGAATCACGCGAAAGCCCGAGGAAATAAAAGAAAACAGCGGGACATATTTCAATACACAGGTCACTGCCACAGCTGCCGCAATCACGCACAGCACATGAGAGGACTTTCGGGCCGCCGGGATAATCAGCGCGATAAACATGGCATAAAGCGCAATTCCCATGGCATTCTGCAGCGCCTGGGGAAGCAGCGTTGAAATAGAGCCGCCCAGCACAGTCCCCAGATTCCATCCTAAAATAGGCATGGTCATCAGACCTATCATATAGGATGCCCGCAGAGTTCCTGTTTTAAGCGAACTGACCACAAAGGTTTCATCCGTAATGCCAAACGCCAGCACCATCCGTTCCAGCGTGCCGGTGCTCCGCTCCAGCTTCTGTGATAAAGACAGAGACATCAGCATATACCGAAGATTAATGACAAAGGTGGTCAGCGCCACCTCCACATATCCCGCTCCGGCCAGAATCAGATTGGTTCCTGCAAACTGCCCGGCGCTGGTTAGATTGGTCAGGGAAATTAGTCCCGCCACCCATACCGGAAGGCCTCCGGCCACTGCCAGGAATCCAAATGTAAAAGAAACGGGAAAATATCCCAGTCCGATGGGGATTCCGCTCCGCACGCCTTCCGCAAATGATTTTTTAATACTTTCTTTCTTTTCCATACTGTTCATTGAGCCATTCCACTCCACTCACAATTCCTTCTTCCGTAAACGGAAACTCTTTCCATATTTTCTGCTCGTCCGGGGTCGCATCAAAGCAATAGGGCTCCGGCCATGCCGTCACCCGCAGTACCGTCACCTCTGCGGCAGGCGCTGCATCTTTTTCTCCCTCTGCCGGGTTCGTCTCTTTCCCGGCCTCCTCCGATTCATTCACCTCTTCCGGCACCGGCCTGATACTTACCGCCTTTTCCATCCGATAGCGCATCCCTTTATAGCTTCCCGTAAAGTTCTCCTTTTTTAAGAAATTTACAGGCATCACATCTTTCCGTTCAATCATGCAGCTGCACTCCCTTCTGCCTCTAAGCCTTATTCCCGAAATCGGTATTTCCGCACCACCGCCTGCAGAGTCCGGCTGCCATTATACTCATTGATATCCGGATAATACACCATATCCATTCTTCTTTTTCCTCCCTGCTCTTCCAGAAAGGCATCTCCATCTCCAAAATAGATGGCTTCTATGGCATATCCATTTTCCTCTTCCAGCGTCAGTCGGACCACATTCCGGTTCCGCCCAATGACTCTGGCATTCCGAATCCGCAGATTTTTCTCCGCAAAGAGAGGCTTTTCGTTTCCCTGTCCGAACGGCTCTAAACGCTGGAATTCCTGTACCAGCTTCTGCGTCACATATCCCATGGGCATCGGAACATCTATCCACACCCGGGCCTTAAAATCATCCTCCGTAAGCCCTGCATTCTCATTCAGACGCCGACGGAATTCCTCGATCTTTTCCTCCTCCAGAGAGAGGCCTGCTGCCATGGGATGTCCGCCGAATTTCAGCATCAGCTCTTTGACCTCCGAAAGCTTCCGGAACATATGATATCCCTCAATGGAACGTCCGGAACCCTTCACTGCCTCCTCCCCTCTGGTCAGAACAATAGAGGGCTTCTGATAGCATTCCCGAAGCCGTCCGGCAATAATTCCCGCCAGAGACTCATGGCACTCCGGCAAAAATACGACCAGCACAGAATCGTCCCGGTACCAGGTATCTACCAGAAGCTTGGCCTCCTGCGTTCCCTGCTCCGTCATATCCTTGCGCCTGTCATTTAATTCCTTTAACTCCGCTGCCAGGCGGTCCGCCTCAGCCTCATCCTCGGAAAGCAGGAGAGACAGCGCCAGCTTCGCCGTCTGCAGGCGCCCGCCCGCATTCAGGCAGGGACCGATGACAAACCCGATATGATAGGCCGTAATCCGGTTCAAATCCAGATTGTTTTTTTCTGCCAGCTTGCGAAGACCGATGCTCTTTGTCTGCGCCATCCGCTTCAGGCCATATTTTACCAGGATCCGGTTTTCATCCTGCAGACGCATCACATCGCCCACCGTGGCAATGGCCGCAAACTCCAGAAGCTCCTCCCACTCTTTCCTGGGGATCCCGCATTCCCGGTAAAGGACCTCCACCAGCTTATATGCCACTACGCCGCCGCAAATCTCCGGAAACGGATACCGGCACGCCGCCTGCTTCGGATCGATCACCGCATCGGCCGGAGGCAGTATCTCGCCGTTTTCATCCGCGGGAACCTCATGGTGATCCGTTACCACCACGGTCATATGGTATTTCTTTGCCAGCGCGATCTGGTGGCAGGCCGAAATTCCATTGTCACATGTCAAAATCGTATCCACCCCGTCCGCATGGGCCTTCTCAATAATCGATTCATTGATCCCGTATCCGTCCTTAATCCGATCCGGAATCTCATAATCCACCAGCGCTCCCAGCCGTTTCAGTGCCCGATAAAGAATATAGGTTGAGCAGACACCGTCAATATCATAATCTCCCACAATCCGAATCGGGCTGCGGCTCTTTAGCTTTTCTTTTAAAATCCCCACGGCCTTATCCATATCCTTCAAAAGCATGGGATCATAGAGCTCCTGCGGAGTTCCGTTTAAATACCGGTGAATTGCCTCATCCCCCTCAATCCCCCGGTTCCGTATGATGCGCGCCGTCACCGGATCGATTCCGAACCGGGCCGAAATTCCGTTAAAATCCGCCTTCTTTGTCTGCAGCATCCAGAGTTCTTCTGCCATCCGTTTTCTGCCTTTCTTTTCAATCTGTCTTCCTGTAGCCTATACCATGCGGCCCCGAAACCGCTCTTTCCTTTCAAATCCTGTCTAAAGCCGGATTTCCTTCAGTCTTTTTCTGCGTTCCCGGTAATCCGGCAGAATCTTCTCCACTTCGGACCAAAACCTGACCGAATGATTCATCTGCCTCCGGTGGGCCAGCTCATGCACCACCACATAGTCCAAAAGCTCCCCCGGAAGCAATATCAGCCGCCAGTTAAAATTGAGATTCCCCGCCGTGCTGCAGCTGCCCCATCTCGTTTTCTGATTGCGGATCGTAATCCGATGGTAATCCACTCCCATCCGTTCCGCATAATAAGCAACCCGATGCAAAAGCACCGGGCGCAGTTTTTCTGTATAGGCTCGAATTTCTTCCTCACTGTAGACCGGCTTTGCCGCCTTTTTTTCCATTGCATCGCGGTAATGCCTGCCAATCCATGCCTCGTGCCGGGCGGCGAAGCGAAACGCCTCCTCCTCCGGCATCCGGTAAGGCAGCCGAAAAAGCAGCGTTCCCTCTTCTGTCATCTGCATTGCCATGGTCTTCCGGGAAGAACGCACCACCTCACAGGGAATCAGAATCTCTTTACCAGGCAGACTGGGACTCCAGGGGGACGAAATCCGCAAATACTGCATAAATCTTTCCATCCTTTTCTTCCATGGTCTGTGCTGCATCTTCCATCACCTTTTCCAGCCGTTTTCCAAACGCTCCCATCGGTGTCTCGCCATCGGCAGCACGCACCAGCTCCACACAGACATTCTCCTCCAGCTCTGAAGTCAGCATATCATAAAGTGCATCCAGGTTTTTTCCATAATATTCCGGAAAATGAAGCTCATTCATCAGGAACTGATGAACCTCTTCCTCTGTTTTCATCTGATTTAAATCAAGCTGCAGCAGTCTCATCCCAAAATGCCTCCTCTCATCTGCATCCCTATATTCCGTTTTAATAAAGCTGCTCAAACGTTTTGTAATGATCCTCCGTATAATAAATCAATCCGTCGTTTGAATATACAATCCGCTTTGCACCGCGGAAGCTTCCGTCAAAATCAATATCACACTCGTACCAGGTGCGTCCCTTCTCATCCGGCAAAAGCCCCTCATAATTTCCGAACCGGCTGCCGCCGATACTCATGCCGGGCGCCACGTCCCACAGGTTTCCTTCTTTGCTGACCCATCCGGCCGCCTCGGCATCCCTTTTGGTTATATAATTCTCCGGCAGATGCCCGAAGGTATGGAGGTAAAGGGCCACCTCTTCCTTAGAGGTATAATGACCGTCCTCCGAAACTGAGGCAGCCGCTTCCGGCTCCTGCGCCTTGGCCTGCGCTTCCGGCTCAGACTCTTTCGTCTCTGTCCGCGCTTCTAAGCCTGCTCCCTGCGCCTCTGTCAGTGCCTCTAAGTCCGCTCCCTGCGCCTCTGTCCACGCTTCCGAGCCCGGTTCCTGCGTTTCTATCTGCGTTTCCGTCTCCGGCCTCTGCGTCTTCGTATCACCGGACTGCACTTCTTTGCCGTCCCCGGAATCTACCGCAAGCTGTGTCTCCGATACGGCTCCCGCTCCCGCAGCTCCTGCGCCGTTTGGCACAGAACCCGCACTGCCGCATCCAAACAGAAGAAATACCGCCACAAAGAACGGCACCATCCATGCAACGGCAGAACGTACCTTTTTCCAATATTCAGCTAACATAATATCCTCCCTCAAATGCTTCACAGCCTATTTATTATATCGGTCCCGGATAGAAATGTCAATCGAGTCACACCTAGTTTGGACAATACTGTATATCTTTATGGGAATTGCATCGTATCTGATGCTCCCATATCTGCTGTGGATAACCTCTGCGGGCTTCTTAAATTTTTTCATCTATCTATTAAATTAAAAAAACAGCCATTGAAGCCGTCTCCGCAGATGGATTCGGATTTCAATGGCTGTTGTATTTTATGCTTATAAAAAACAACGGATATCGACGGCAAGTTTTTCTTCAAGATTTATCAGACGTTTCGTAATGTCTTTCGTTTTCTCGTCGGCGGCTTTATATTGGTTCAGATATTTGTTAAGGGACTTTACACCCATATTGCAGCCGTCTGTCATTAAATCAGCAATGGTTTCATCCGATTCGTCCATAACCAGTTTCACATTTGTTTTCATCCATGACATGCTTTTTGCCATCGCATTAGGTTCTTTTCCGTCATCATGGTATTTATCTAAAAGCAACTGAATTTCTTCTTTCAGCTTATCATGTTCGCTTTTACAATCCGCAAGGCATTTCCGAAGTGTCCCATCGTGTACATAATCCAGAACATCATCAATAGATGCAACACCCATTTTAATACCGGCATCACATTCCCGCAGCAGCTTTATTGTATCAGGTTCAATCATGAATTGTTTTCAACTCCTTTTATTTTTATGGCTTAAAAAAATTATCCCCGTTTTTGCAAATATTATTCTGCTGCTGCCAATGCGGCAGGTTAAAGCGCGCCATGGCGCGCAAACTAAAAAAGAGACATCTTAACGACGTCTCTTTTAGCTCCTGTTTTCACAGGCTTTACAAAGCGTGCGTGAGAAGATTCGAACTCCCGACACCTTGGTCCGTAGCCAAGTGCTCTATCCAGCTGAGCTACACGCACACGCTAAGGAATGTTTTCCTTAACAACGCTTTGTATTATACAACCATTTTTTTGACTTGTCAACGAAATTTTTCAAAAAATTCTCGTTTTTCATTTTTCATTTTATTTCACGCAGATGTCTTCTGAAACAGCCACCGAACGCCAAACGCCGGCACGCTCACTGCCTTTCCCTCTATCTCTTCTCCATTCAAAAGGTCCTCATACAGGCCTTCCTCCTGAATCCAGGCCGTCCGGTTATCGCCGGAGAAATTAAAGAGCGCAATCAGCTTCTGATCCTCCCATGCACGGATCAGACAGAGAATCGACGGATCATACGTCTGCGCAGTCCACACTGCCGCCTGATTCAAAAATACCGGATAATCCCTGCGGATCTCCTCCATTCTGCGGATCCCGTAAAACAGCTTCTCCTGATACGTGCCTTCCTCCCTGCGCTTTAACGCAAGCTCCCAGTTAAAGGCGCCGCGGTGGATATAGCGGGAATCTGCTGCCTTCTTTTCATCCTTTTTATAATCATAGTCATTGAGCTGTCCAATCTCATCACCGCTGTAAACCACCGGGATACCGGACTGGGCAAACATATAGCCGTGGAGCATCAGATCCAGCCGCACTGCCAGCTCCATTCCGGCCTCATCTCCCTCATACGCCGCCTTTTCTATCCCGCAGAGAGATGCAGTGGTTCCGCAGAGTCTGGCATCACCGGAGGTCGGATCATCATTATAGAGCTCTCCTCTGGCAAAGGAGTCAGGATATTTTCCCGTAAAGAAGTCATTTAAGAACTTTTTGTGCGGCACTTCCTCCATTGACTTGCGGGAGAGCCACGGATAATCCAGTCCCCAGCCGATATCATCATGGCAGCGCAGGTAGTTTAAAAATACATATTCCTTCGGAAGGGCATTCACCACATCCATCTGCTGCTTCAAAAGAGAGACATCCCCGGAAGCCACGGTATGCCAGGTAGTAGCCATGGTGGTTACATTATAAAGCATATGACACTCCGGCTTTTCCACGGTTCCGAAATACGGAACAACTTTGGCCGGCTCCATTACCACCTCACCCAGCAAAATAACGCCGGGGCAGACAATCTCACAGATCATACGCATCATGCGGACAATATTGTGTACCTGCGGCAGGTTCCGGCAATTGGTTCCCAGCTCCTTCCAGATATAGGGGACCGCATCAATCCGGATAATATCCACGCCCTGATTCGTCAGGTTTAAAAGATAATCCACCATGGTATTAAATACCACCGGATTCTGGTAATTCAGATCCCACTGGTACGGATAAAAGGTGGTCATAACAAATTTCTGTGTATCCTCCAGCCAGGTAAAATTTCCCGGCGCCGTGGTCGGAAATACCTGGGGGCAGGTTTTCTCATACTGGGATGGGATCTCGTAATTGTCAAAGAAGAAATACCGATCCTGATACTCCTTCTCCCCGGCCCTGGCCCGGCGTGCCCATTCATGCTCCTCCGAGGTGTGGTTCATGACAAAATCAAGGCAGATTCCGATTCCGCGGCGGTGACATTCTTCCGATAAATGAGCCAGATCCTTCATGGTTCCCAGTTCCGGTTTTACCTTCGTAAAATCAGCCACTGCATAGCCGCCGTCACTCTTTCCTTCCGGAGAATCCAGAAGCGGCATCAGATGCAGGTAATTTACCCCGCACTCCTCAATATAGGGAAGCTTTTCCTCCACTCCCTTTAACGTACCGGCAAAGGCATCGGTATACATCATCATTCCCACCATATCATTGCCCTTATACCAGTTCGGATTTTCCTCCCGCTCTGCATCCAGCCGCTTTAAGGAAGCCGAACGCCGGCTGTGCCGCTTTTCCATATTCCGGCACAGCTCTTCGAAATAGGGCATTCCGCCCTCATATAATTCGCAGTACAGCCATTTCAGCTCATCATAATGGCGTTCCAGTCTTTTTTGAAATATTCCGCATTTGCCCATTTTACTGCTCCTTACTTATCCACTTCTTTTCACGTAAACATTAACGGTTCTTACAGACCTGTCTGTCCGTATCAAAAGGAGGCAGGGTACATACCTGCCTCCCGGTTCCTGTTTCCCTGGAATATATTGCATTGAATATATTTCATTAAAATATCACATAAAAAATGTCATACTAACTAGTTTGTGATAGTTACTTCTGTGTCCTTGTCAAAAATATGAATCTTATCTGTATTCAGCGCAAAATCAACCGTATCATTGGCTCTGATCGGAGTCGCAGAGGATACCTTGGCTGTCATCTGCGTGTTGTCCACATCAAAGTACAGGCATACCTCAGCGCCCAGAAGCTCATATACATTGACCGTTCCGCGGATCACAGCCTTATTTGCAAAGGCTGCTGTCTCATTGTCGGTTACGTCCTCCGGACGGATACCCATAACAACCTCTTTTCCGTTGTAGCCGCCGTCGATCACCTTCTTTGCACGCTCCGGACTCAGCTTGATGCGTGTGCTTCCGATATTCAGGTAAGCATCCTTGCCCTCTGCCTGGCAGACTGCATTCAAGAAGTTCATCTGCGGGGATCCGATGAAGCCTGCTACGAACTGGTTGCCCGGTGCATTGTATAAGTTCTGAGGAGTATCGATCTGCTGAACCACACCATCCTTCATAACAACGATTCTGGTACCCAGAGTCATAGCCTCTGTCTGATCATGGGTTACATAGATAATCGTTGCGCCCAGACGCTGATGCAGCTTGGAAATCTCGGTTCTCATCTGCACACGCAGCTTGGCATCTAAGTTGGAAAGCGGCTCATCCATCAGGAATACCTTCGGATTGCGGACAATGGCCCGGCCCATGGCCACACGCTGTCTCTGACCGCCGGATAATGCCTTCGGTTTCCGGTCTAACAGCTTCTCTAAGTCCAGAATCTTGGCAGCTTCACGAACCATTCTGTCAATTTCATCCTTCGGAACCTTACGCAGCTTCAGTCCGAATGCCATATTGTCATATACGCTCATGTGGGGATAAAGAGCGTAGTTCTGGAATACCATGGCGATATCTCTGTCCTTGGACTCCACATCATTCATCAGAACACCGTCAATCTTAAACTCGCCGGAGGAGATATCTTCCAGACCTGCAATCATACGAAGCGTGGTTGACTTACCGCAGCCGGACGGTCCAACGAAGATGATGAACTCTTTATCTGCAATCTCTAAGTTAAAATCTGTTACTGCCTTATACCCGTTCGGATACTGTTTACATATATTTTTTAAAGATAAGCTTGCCATAATAATTCCCTCCATTTACATCTATTACGGTCCACCTCGTGACCGGTTTCTTTTGTGTTTCACTTATTCAAAAACCGCCGGAATTCCTAGCGTACCTTCCGGTACAGGCTCATCTCCTGCAGGAATTCATCGCTTGGTTCCATATACACCAGACGGTTTCCGGTCCGAAGCGTATATACACGGGCCTTCTCCCATCCGGATGAAAAATCGGATACGGTACATCCGGCCTCCTGCCGTTTCCCTTTCTCCAGATACTGGATGTCCTTTCTGTCGCACCGGAACACGTCTTTTCGCTTTGCCTTCCGAATGATTTTCGAGATGGTAAAATCTCCGTTCACATAGACGTATTCATATTCCAGCTTCCAGCTGCGAAACAGGAAAAATTCCACCGCACCCAGTACCGCTGCCGGCAGTGCCAGAATCGGATAAAACAGAACTGCATCTGCCAGAAGCACAATCAGTGAGGATACCAGCACAGCCTTTAAAAGCCGCTTCTTCGCCGGCATCACATAGGGAATAATCCATTCCAGAACGACATCATTCATGGCCATCCTCCGTTATCTCTTCTAAATAGAACTGAGCCGCCTCATACTCCAGGAGACTTCCCGGAACAGGGATTCCGGCACTCATCAAGAGCCGGCCGGAGTAAATCCCCGGCATTCCGCTCACGCGGTAGCGTCCTTCGGCTTTAAGGCCTTTAAGCTTTAAGTAGCGCTGCGCGTCATTGGATTCCTTCTCTGTCAAGACCAGACTCACCAGTGCCTCCCTGCGATCTCCGGACACATGCTGCCATGCCGTATATTCGCGGAACTGAAATGGATTCGTCAGGCGGTAATAATCTCCCTCAGCAATCAAATGGTAATATTTTTTATACTCTTCAATCTGGCGTTTGCAAATCTGTTTTTCCTCAGCCGTCATTTTCGTGGAATCCAGCTCATAACCCAAAATACCGTCCATGGCTGTGATGCCTCTTGTGGCAATGGGCACGCATCTTCCCGTCTGATGGTTCGGGCAGACCGAAACATGGGACTCGATGGAAGAAATCGGATAAGCAAAGGAGGTTCCGTATTGAATCTTCAGCCGGCAGATGGCATCCGTGTTATCACTGCACCAGATTTCAGGCTGGTAATAAAGCATACCCGGGTCAAACCGTCCGCCGCCGCCGCTGCATCCGCAGAACAGGATATCCGGATGGGTCAGAATAATGTGATCCATCACATAGTAAAGTCCCAGAATATAGCGGTGGTAAATCTCTCCCTGCTTTTCCTTTTCCTCAATGGAAGACCAGGATTCCGTAATGAAACGGTTCATATCCCATTTCACATACTCGATCTTCGTTTCATCGAGAATCGCGTTGATTGAAGCAATAATATAATCACATACATCTTTTCTGGAAAGGTCCAGGACCAGCTGATATCGTCCCCTGGCCACCGGACGCTTCGGTGTCTGCAAACACCAGTCGGGATGGTTCCGGTACAAATCACTGTCCTCAGACACCATCTCCGGTTCGATCCACAGGCCGAATTTCAAGCCCATCTCATGAATCCCATCGGAAAGGCCCTTAAGCCCCCGTTTTAATTTTCTTTTATTGACTGTCCAGTCACCCAGACTGGAGCAGTCGTCATCCCTTTTGCCAAACCAGCCATCGTCCAGAACAAAAAGCTCCACCCCCATATCTACAGCCTCTCTGGCAATGTGTAAAAGCTTCTCGTCATCAAAGTCAAAGTAGGCAGCCTCCCAGCTGTTAATCACAATGGGGCGTACCTGATGCGCATAGGGGCTGCGACATAGGTTTTTCCGATACACATTGTGGTAAAGCTGCGACAGCTTCGTAAGACCCGATCCGGAATAAGCCAGCACCACCTCCGGCGCCTCAAACTGCTCGCCCGGCTTTAACTGATAGGAAAAATGCTTGGAGTGGATTCCCATGTTAATTCTGGTCTGGTCATACTGATCCTTTTCCACCTTGCAGATGAAATTTCCGCTGTAGACAAAGGAGAATCCATAGCACCGCCCGAAATCCTCGTTGGCTTCATGGTCACAGAGAATGGCAAATGGGTTGTGCTGGTGGCTGGATGCACCGCGGAAGCTTCCGATGGTCTGCATACCATAAGAAATGGGGGTTCTCGTGACTTCACGTTCCATGGTATGACGTCCGTCTAAGTGAATAAAATCATAATCCGAATCCATAAAATCCATGGTCATGGACATGACGCGGTTTAAATACATGGTCTCAGGATTCTCATTGATCACCCGGGTGCTCCTGGTGATGATATCCTTTTCCTCGAACACACAGTAGCGGAGAATTACCGTCAGAAGCGTCGCCTCATCCTGAAGATAAATCTCCAGCGTGTCCGCTGTGTCCTCTTCTGTCACAAACAGGGACGGCATTCCCTCCAGCGTATATTTTCCGGAATAAATCTCGTGCTTTTTCACCTTACCCACAAAACCGTAGCTTCCGTCTGCATTTTTTACCTCAATACTGCCGGAACGGTAATCACAGTTTCCGTCAGTGGAAAATTCCTGCGGAAGGAAATCGAGGGAAAAGGTTCTGTCATTTCCCGCCTCGTTGGGACAGGGTGAAAATCCCCGATCCTGAAGCTTGATTAAATATCCCAGATCCTCATCCTCAATCCTGTCACCGTAATATAAATGCAGCAGATATCCATACTCGCTCACCTTCATTTGATATGTGCTGTTCTTCGTCTGTAATGTAAAGGTTTTTTTGCTGTCATTATATCGAATCGACATCTCTCATTCCTCCGCAGTTCTCATTTTCTTAAAAATCTAAATCCTATTATTTACCGCCGGTGGTAGCAACACCCTCGATAAACTGTCTCTGGAAGATCATATACAGTACCACCATCGGAATCATGGCCATCAGAGAACCGGCCATCATAACCGGGAAGTTGGTGCTGAACTGTCCGCGCAGGGTAGCAAGACCGGAGGACAGAGTCATCATCTTTAAGTCTGTATTGACAATCAGAGGCCACATTAAGTCGCCGTATGCGAACACCGCTGTGAAGATAGCCAGGGCTGCCATGGAGGAGGTGGTCAGCGGAACCATGACCTTGGTAAAGGTCTGCCACTGATTGCATCCATCCAGATGTGCGGCCTCGGAAATCTCATCCGGAATTCCCAGATAAGCCTGACGCAGGAAGAAGGTTCCGAATGCGCTGACCAGACCCGGGAATACCAGGGCAAATACTGTGTTGGTAAGACCCAGCTTTGCAAGCATCTGATACTGCGGTGTGATAAAAATCTGAGACGGCAGCATCATCTGAATCAGAACGATACTGAACAGAATATTTTTTCCTTTAAAGTTCAGCTTTGCAAATGCATATCCGGCCATGGAACTGAAGCCAACGGCACAAACCACACGCCAGAAAATCAGCAGGATGGTGTTCTTATAAAGGGCGCCGAAGGGAAGGCTGGCCATTGCTTCTTTAAAGTTATTAAGGTTCCACTGGTGGGGCAGGATATCCGGCGGAATCTGCATACTCTCTGCCACCGTTTTAAAGCTGGTTAAAAACATCCAGACAAAGGGGAAAATCATAATGATGGAACCGATAATGAAAAATGCATAGGTCCCGATTGTTCTGGTACGTCTTGTCTTTTCTAATGATTTCATGGTTTTCCTCCTTTCCTTATACCTCGTAATTTACCCACTTCTTCTGACCCCAGAACTGAACCACAGTTACAAGTCCGATAAGGGCCACGGTCCAGATAACCACTGCGGAACCAAAGCCGCGGTTGCCGGTTACGAAGGACTCACGATAGAATAAGTACATCAGAGACTGAGCGCTGGTAAGCGCCGGGTTCGATTCCTCTACCATCATGTATATTAAATCATATACCTTGATGGAGGACATAAGGCGCATGATTAAAACAACGAACAGAGTCGGGGAAACCATCGGCAGAGTAATCATCCTAAACTGCTGCCACTTGGTTGCACCGTCTAAGCTGGCTGCCTCATAGTAGGACTTGGAAATATTCTGCAGTCCTGCCAGAAGAAGCACTGCATCGTAACCGATGGCGCTCCAGATAGCGATGATAGCACAGGTAATCATAATGACATTCGGGTCAGTTACCCAATTCACCTTGTGCGCCAGCAGAGTATTGATGATACCGTACTCTGTATTGAACATCCACTTCCAAACCATGGCTACTGCTGCCGGAGCGACAACCATCGGGAGGAAGAAGATGGCGCGGAAGGCCGTTCTTCCCTTAATCTTGGCATTCAGCATAACGGCTACAGCCAGGGCTAAGAAAATACCAATCGGAACGGTCAGGATACAGAAATAAATCGTATTCCAGTTTGCTCTCCAGAACTCCGGGCTCTGGAACATTTTCACATAATTCTGAATTCCTCTCAGCTCATAGAGGCCGAAGGGCTTTGTCTTGGAAAAGCTCAGAACCAGTGTGTTTAAAAACGGATACAGGTTTAACACAATCAGACCGATGATGGTCGGTGCAACCATGATGTATCCCCACATGCTCTCTTCACGGGCATGCTTACTTGCCATACTTGTCTTTGTATTTGCCATACCGCATACCTTCCTTTCTAATCATCATCGCCGGCTGTGTTGATGGCCTCCTGAATGACCTTCAGGCCCTCGTCAATGGTGTATGTATCAGAGTAAATCTTAAGCAGGGCATCCGTAACCTGTGTCTTCCAGACCGGACGATCCGCATTATTTACACTCTGTACCGCATAATCGAACATATCAACACACTTCTGAACATCCAGCACATAATCAAACTGTTCAAATACCTTCACCCAGGTCTGCTCCAGCCCCTCGTAAGCCGGAATTGCAGCACCGGATTCACCCTGGATTCTCTGCCCCTCTTCGGAACCGAAGAACTTCAGTACATCCTTTACAATCTCCAGATTCTTTCCGGTAGCACTTGTCGAATAGCAAAGACCGTTGGAAATCGTAGCACGTCCGTCTCCGCTTACCGGATCCGGGCATTTCGGAAGAACCGCAACATCCCATTTTCCAATCATATCCGGATAGTTATTCATCTCAGCTAAAAGATTCCAGTTACCTTCCAGGAACATGGACCCCTGCTCGGAAAAGAATGCGGTACCGGGGGAAGTCTCGGCAAAGTAGTTCTGATCCGGGCACCAGTCATAATCCTGAAGACCGATATAGAACTTCATAGCATCAATGGTAGCCGGCTGATCAAACCCGCCGCGTTCCTTATCCTCTGTCAAAATGCATCCGCCTTTCTGGTATACAAAGTTCCAGTAACCCAGCTGATCATCTCCGTAAGCCATATAGCCATACTTGCCGGTTGCATCGTAAACCTTCTGAGAAGCTTCAATCAAATCATCCCAGGTCCAGTTTTCATCCGGATACGCAACACCTGCTGCGTCAAACATTTCCTTATTATAGACAAGACAAACCGTATCCTTATCCTTCGGCACACCATAGTATCTGCCGTTGCTGCCCTGGATATTACCCAGAGAAGTCTCAGAGAAATGATCCGCATAATATGTCTTGCTCTCATCATCATAGAGCTCTGTCAAATCAGCCAGCTTCCCATAATCCGCATACTTTAAGATCTCATTCGTATGCATCCAGAAAATATCCGGCATCTGATTGCTGATGGCGGCTGCCTCCAGCTTTGTCCAGTACTCAGACCAGCTGGTAACCTGTACTTCAATTACCACATCCGGATTCTTCGCCGTATATGCATCGCATATCTTCTGCATACCGTCTCTCTGAGCCACATCCCAAATCTGGAATGTCAGATGAGTTTTCCCATCTCTCGATGTCCCTCCGCTGCTGCACGCCGTAAGCCCCATCGCCAGGCTGGCTGAAAGCGTAATCACAGCTGCTTTCTTTAAAGCTTTCACAAAACGCCCTCCTTTAATTATGGATTTTTTCTATGTGACATTTTTATTAATGTTTCCAAATTAAAAACAAAAAAAGTCACAAAAAAATGGTGAAAAATAATTCCACATTGGCCAATTGTGGGTAAAATTTGGGGATATTGAATGGAACAGCCCCTGTTTTGATTAAGATTATATCAATATTGCCGAAACAGGTATATATATCGAACATATTTCCATATATCAAAATGCTAGATATGTACAAATTATGCATAGTGTGGTAACATTTAGGTATATTTGTGACGGACCGCCCTATATCCCCACACAAAATCTAAAAACGAAAGGAGCCGCCCGCATGAGCGATTTCATCTTTAATATCTTCCCCAATGAACGCTACATTGATATGACCCTCTACCAGTACGGCTGGGAGCGCTGCGCCCCGCTTCACTCTTACGGCCCCGCTGCCCGGAACCACTATTTATTCCACTTCATCCTCTCCGGCAAAGGTTCCCTATACTCCACCGACTCTCAGGGTGTCACACATATTTACCACCTGAAGCGAAACCAGGGCTTTCTCATCTGTCCCGGCCAGATCAACACCTACCAAGCCGACAAGGACGAGCCCTGGGAATATGCCTGGCTGGAATTTGACGGAATCCGGGCCAAAGAATTCATCGAAACTGCCGGTCTGGGCTTTGACGAGCCCATTTACCGTTATAACCATAAAGAGCTGGTCGCCCGTCTGCAGGAAGAGATCATGTCCATTGTCCAAAACCAGAAAAATACCTCCCTGTACCAGATAGGCCATCTGTATCTGTTTCTGGATCTCCTGATTCAGTCTTCGGCCAATCACAAAGAGATCACAGAAGGAAAGCTCAAGGATTTCTATATTCGCGAGGCAGTCACCTTCATTGAACAGAACTACAGCCACTCCATCACTGTGGAAGACATTGCCAGTTTCTGCAACCTAAACCGCAGCTATCTGGGCAAAATATTCCGTGACTCCATGAACCAGACCCCGCAGCAGTTCCTCATCTACTACCGCATGAACCGCGCCGCAGAGCTGTTAAAATTCTCCGAGATGCCCATCAACGAGGTAGCCCGCTTAGTCGGATACCCCAATCAGCTCCACTTTTCCCGGGCATTCCGAAAAGTATTCGGCCTTTCTCCCAGCAGCTGGAGAAAAGAAAATAAGCTTTTGAAGCTATCAGAGAAAGAGAGTAAGGAAAAAGGGTAAAAAAATAACACCGCCGCAATCGCCCTATCAATAGGCATTGCAGCGGTGTTTTACTGTCAAAGATGAGCTTATCCCGGGCCGGAGGGAAAAAGTCAAATTTTGCTTCTGATGCTTCAAATTCTCTCCTTAAAATATCCGTCTGCACAATAAATCGCTCCACATGGATTATGGGCCAGCACCCGATCCTTGGCTATCAAAGTTGTCACCATCGCATCAGAATATTTATAAAACATAGAATCGTGTCCTACACACAATCCGATCTCCACATTAAAGTCCGTCTTCTGGCTATTTAAAAACTCTGCCTGAGCAATCGGATTGCACATAATCTCCTGCCTGTCCGGATCAATTTTCGCTTCTCTGGGAATTCCGGCGCTTTCCTTTAGAAAGCCTCCTGTTTTACAGATGATAGATACCACCTGAAAACCCTCCCGCCGAAACAGGGCCGATACCACCCGGGCCTCCTTATGAAGTCCCTTGCAGAAAGCAATTCCAATTTTTTGATAACCCATACTGCGGCAAAATTCCACTGTCTCTTTCAGTCTGGGCCACTGGCAATACCCCTTTCCCTCAATCGCGGTTGAATTAATATAAAAATCATGATTTTCCGGTTCACCGTACCTCTCGAAAATATCATCCATTTTCTCCGCTTCCCGCATGGGACAATTCTTAGGCATCTGATCTCTTGTTCCCTTTGTACATGCCACAACCGCACATTCGGCACATGAATACATCCGTCCCTCCTTATCCGCCGGAAATATAAACGCTCCGGCCCATGTTCATTTTTTTCTATTTTATCACTTTTTCATCTCTAAAACATCATTAAATGCCTGCAGCGCCGTGGATGCCTGGCCGAAATCCGTTATCTGCTGATCGTATCCCAGCATAATAGAGGGAATTCCCTCTTTATCTAATTCCTGTTTTAACGAAGGATATTCGATTTCCTCCGGATCGCAGAAGCTCATCATGGTGATAACCACTCCCTGCGCGCCGCTTTCTTTTACCAGGCGGACCACATGCTTCGGCCTTTTTACCAAATCTTCATCATACAAAATCGTATCCTCATCCTGCCCGGCAAACTGCCTTGCCAATGCCTCCAGAGGATCTCCCTCTTCCGCCGCATCCCGCCGAAAGCCCCTGGACTCATGGGCCAGATCGTCCGCCGCAATGGCAATCCCATATTCATCAAAAATCTTCATATAATTGGAATTGTCTGCGATAATTCCGGAAAGAACAACCTTTGTCCCTTTCCACTCCTGCCGGGGAAGCCGCTCCAGCTCCTGATTTAACTCCTCCAACAGCTCTGTATGCTCTGCTTTCATCAAAAAATGACGGCTCTTTAAAACCGCGCTGCGATCCACAGCAGAAATCACCTCCGGGTGCTGTCCGGCCAAATGAACAAATTTACGGCAAGCCGCCCGGTTGGCATTATATACCCGGATGGCTTCCCGAATGGCCTCATCCCCGCTCTCCTTTCCCTCGATTTCCTCCAGCTGCTTTTTCATCTTCCCATACTGGTAGCGGCAAAATTTTACGCCATATTCCTTTTTGCGGTTCTGGGGATGCGCAAGAAAAATAACCGGATAACGCCCAGCCGATTTTAAATTTTGAGTCAGCGGCCGCAGCGTATCGCACATACTGGGGCACACAACGGCGGACACGCCGTCCAGCGTCCCATCCATAACCATCTCCATCCCCATTTGCGCGATGGAACAGAAAAACGTGGGAAAATATTCCTTCGCCCTGGTGGGAGCGCCTTTGCATCCCCAAAGTCCCATCGGAACCATTCCAGCAGCCGCAATCAGCTCTTCCGGAACATAATAAGGGAAGCAAGCCACCACTTTTTTCCCTTGCGCCAAATAGTGTCTTTTTAATTTCCCCGGATGAAACGCCGCTTCACGAAAATTTTTCAGCAGCTCGTCCACTTTCATTTCCATTTTGCCCAGCCCCCTTCCTTTTTTCTTCCATCAGTTCATATAATCCCTGGACGCGTGTCTTGTACTGCTCTTCTGCAAAATTTCTCGGATCCGCCTGATCCCCGTCAAAAGAAACCACCGAAAGCCCCATATCGTTCTGCAGCCTCCGCGACATTTCCGGCGTATAACCAGTCCAGGGCTTGCAGCTCCTGTTATAGTGTACCAGCACCCCGTCCACATGGTTTTCCCGGCAAAGCCCTTCGCGCCATTCCACACCAGTCTCAAAGCAAACAGAATTGGGCGCTTTACAGTAGGCTTTCATCAATTCATCTAAATTATTATATACAAACCCAAAAGCCGGAGCATAGACCACCGCCGTCGTATTCATTCCTTTTTCCTTTAAGGGGTTAAACAATTTTTTCAGCTCCGGCCAGCAGGGGATTCCCTCGAACATGATACGGTAATTTTCATCGTAATGCCAGGTGGAGGTTCCCTCCTTTACCGCCTGCTCATACTCTTCTATCAGCGCCTCAAATGCCTCTGCCGACTCCTTTCGGCATCTGGTTTGCACCACATTTGCCATGTGGTTGAATAAATCAAATCCGTTTAAAGGGGAGGGCTCATACTGGCAATAGGAACAGGCCTTCAGCCATGCCTTGGCAACACGATTGGAGGTGGCGCAAACCTTCTGAAATTTCTCCTCGTCCCATTTTCTCCCGCTGATTGCCTCCAACTGCCGGATGGCATCCATGAACTGGGCTTTCATGTATTCCACCTGCTCATCAGACACCTCCACCGTATTATTAAACGGAACATCTATCATAATCAGCGGGATATGGTGTATCCTGGCAATATTTTCATACCACTTTGTCATACAGTTGCAAATATTGTTGCAGCAGAGCAAAAAATCAGGCATCGGCATCGGTTTCTCAGGGCAATCCGCACCGTATGCCATGGCGATACTGATTCGGGCATAGGCGCAGATATCATTAGAAAAACCCAGCTTCTCCGCCTCTTCACAGACCCTTGCTCCCCCATGCTTCGCCGCAATCCCCGCCGCATTGCTCTCAGGATACAGAACCTTTAAACCGAGCGTTTCTGCAATTTCCGCCGGAAATTTGGAGGAAGACCAGCCAACGGGCTCTCCCTTTTCTTTTGCCTCCCAAGCCTCCTCATAGATTTTATCAATAATTTCCCGCAGCCGTACCTTGGCCGGTTTCTTTCTTTCATCCTTTTCAGGCATCATGTCCTCCTCCTTTACGCTTTGTAAGTATCAAAATCATGGAGCGAGCGCGGTAAAAGCATCTGGTGAAACGGGCATATTTCTCTGGGATTCTGGTAAGCCGCCTCTGTAAACGCCTGCATATAGCAGCGCATTTCCGGCAAATCCACAATCTCGTCCACCCAGCCTCTCTGGGCGCAATATTTCGGTCTGGACTTCTCATGCCAGTCCTGAATCAAATGGTTCATCTTGTCGATCACAGGCTGCAAATCTCTTCCCGCCTTTTTTTCTTTGATCAGCCTTCTCGAATACATCGCTGTGGCGGCCGTCTCACTGTTCATTGTATAATATTCCGTGGTTGCAATACCCAGGGAAAAGGCGTTGTTATTGTTTCCCTGCGGCCCGCCCAGAATATAATGGGAAGCTCCGCTGGCTTTTCTTAAAGTAATTTCCATCATGGGAAGATTCGTTTTATTAATAGAATAAATCAGGGATTGGCCCAAACCCAAAAGCTCTGCCAGCTCCGCCTCGTTTCCCACGTCTATTCCCGTTGTATCCTGAAGCCAAATCATGGGGATACAGTCGCGCCCGCAAAGCGTCACAAATTCGTTTACTTTGACAAGACCCTGGCGGTACAGTTTTCCTCCAATCGCTGCCGGGCTGTTCTTATACTCTGGGTAATTCAGAAAAATTCCCTGTACATTGGCAACAATTCCAACCAAAAGACCGTTGACCTTTCCAATTCCCATTACAAGCTCCGGCCCAAACCCTTTCTTATATTCCATAAACTCGCTGCCATCCACCAGCCGTCCGATTACGTCATAAATATCATAGGGCCTTTTCTGGTTCATGGGAATCAGTGTATAGAGATCCTCTCTGGGAAGCGCCGGTTTTTTAGGGTCGTCTACACGAAAAAATTTTAATTTATAGGCCGGAAGACAGGACACATACTCCCGGATACCGCGAAGAACGCCATATTCATCCTCATAAACCTCCCGGAAAAACCCGGTTCCTTCATGATGAATATCTGTGGTTCCGGGCGGCGGTGTTTTTGACTCCGGAGATGTCTGTATCTCAATTAGCTGCTCGGCGCTTTCCATATCTATGTACCCTTTAGGAGACATCCCTCCCAATATCCCGGCGCCGCCTACCGCCATATTGGCGTCCCGGTGCGCCAGCAAAATGGTAGAGCTGATACAGTGATATCCTCCGCCGGCCGGGTTCGTGCCATATATCCCGATGATAACGGGAATACCCAGCTGTTCCAGTTCCGCATTCCGGTAGAACGGAACGCCTCCTCCCCGGCGGTTTGCAAAGAGATCCCGATCCTGCTCGTCCAGCTTAATTCCAGAACAGTTAAGCAAATATACCACCGGAATATTGAGACGCTTCGCCGTATCCGAAGCGCGCACCAGATTCTCCGCCTGTCCCGGCACCCATGCGCCGGCAATTTTTTTATTATCCGATGCGATAATCATGACCCAGCGATCTTCGATCTTGGCAAGCCCCTTGATTATGCTGGTAGATCCATTTTTATTATCAAGAGGGTTAAAGAGAGAATTCAGCGGACACCATGTGTCCGGATCAATCAGCGCCTGGATACGCTGCATTGCAGTCAGCTGTCCCTCCTGATTCAGGGATTCATCCGAACGTCCTTCCGCAAGAGCCCTTCCGATGGATTCATGAATATCTTTTTCAATTTCCTGAATCGCGGCCACATTCTCCGGATTCACTGCCGCCAACGGGTTCCCCACAACAGGCATTTTCTGAAAATAGCGGGCCATTGAATAATTTCCTGTCAAAGACCTCACCTCCTTATCGGTTTTCAACCGGAACCTTAATAAAAGCCTGTTCCGGATCAATCTCCTCACGGATCATCTTAATTACCTCCGGCGACGGCGGAGCCAGCTTGACTGCCCTGGACACATCAATGTCAAAACCGGTGCACTCCACAATCTCTTCCGGAGAAGAGGTCTCATAATAGCCTGCCAGATACATTCGCTTGGTCTTCTCATCGAATTTCATGACGCCTTTATCCGTCACCACGGCGATCGGCCCTCTGTCTCCCGGCAGTCCCTCTCTCTCCCGTCCTCCAGGCCCGTCAATCCAGCCGGGGCTGGTTACATAATCCACCTGCTCCACAAATCTTCTCTTCTCATGCTGAATCATCAAAATGGTGTTGCAGAAGGTGGCAATCCCATTTGCCCCGCCGGAGCCGGTAAAACGCGTATCGGGGTTAAAATAATCTCCGATGCAGGTGGAATTAACATTTCCGTAAGGATCAATCTGAGCGCCCCCGATAAAGGCAACTACGCGGTTTTTATGTTGAAGCCATTCGTTGGCCTCCACGCCGACAAAGGCGGCGTTGGTCCACTGCGTACTGCAATGAGCCATCAGACGCAGATCACCCACAGAACGGGGAACCGCAACAGGAGAACAATCCATCAACCCGCTCTCCACAATCATATAACAGCCCGGCGCATAAACCCTTTTTGCAACAGAAGCGCCTATCAGCGGAAGCCCTGTTCCCACAATCACAATCTGATCATCCTTGATAAACTGGGCGATAGTGATCGCCTGCATTTCTTTATTTGTATAGTTTGCATAATCTGACATCCTTAGACCTCCTTCCCAATATGGGCCTTATAGCCAAAGCCCGGCGTCACCCGCAGATCGGCCAGCCGGCTGGCGCCGATTTTATCAATATATTCTTTGTGCGTTTTTACGCTGTAGACATATTTATTCATGAACTCCTTAAAGCCCTCTTCCGTTTTGCTGGCCGCGTCATATTCTCTCAGATAGGGCGTATCATAGTCATAGTAATCATAAAGCTGCGTTGGATGCGCGCCAAAGGGTGCATGTACCACGGCATCCACCTCAAAGCCCGGAATACTGCACCGGGTCGGATCCTTGCGGATCTCCTCCTCCGTCACCAGCTCCTCGCAGGTCACAATTACCTTTCTCGCGGCGATAGCCAAATCCACATCGCTGAACAAATCGCCCAGGATGATGCTGGTTCCGTCCGAAGAAGCCTTATGTACATGAATCACAGCCGTGTCAAGCTTTGGAACCGGCAGCGCCATTACTTTTTCACCCGGCTTAAAGGGATTTTCCAGCATGATAAATTTATCATCCGGGAGCTTTTCTATTTTTTTTCTCTCTTCCTTACTGATTCTCCATTTTTTTGCAATATCAGAACCCATCATGGCCCGGAAAGGAAGATAGGGAAGGCCAAGGGCCGCTGCATGGAGCATCAGCATAATACCATCCTGAGAATAATCTTCAAATGTCAGCTCTCCATTCTCAATTTTTTTGCGGAATCTTCTGCCCACATTGGTCACGCCGGAGTTGGCCGTATAGCAGTTGATATAAACCTTTACCCTGTCTTCTCCTATCATCATATCCCAATCGCCTCCGGCTGCTCCGCCAAATGCGATAAAATCTTTTTTTCCCTGACGGAATATCTCATGGATTGCCGCAAAGGGTTTGCGGTTGGTACTGAAGCCCCCGAAAGCAATACAATCACCGTCCTCCACATACTTTGAAATTGCTTCCTGTAATGTACATATTTTATTTGCCATAGCCAAAGCCTCCCTTATCTTAACTGTCAATCTTCTCTCCTGATAATCGCAGAGCAGCCCATTCCGCCGCCGACGCAAAGCGTGGCCAGTCCCGTTTTCGCATTTCTCTTCATCATCTCATAAATCAGAGTTACAAGAATCCGGCATCCGGATGCGCCCACCGGATGCCCCAGCGCAATGGCTCCTCCATTCACATTCAAAATCTCCGGTTCAAACCCCAAATCATGCTTTACAGCCAGGGATTGAGCTGCAAATGCTTCATTTGCCTCTATCAAATCAAACTGATCCATACTCATACCGGCACGCTCCAAGGTTTTTCTGGTGGCGGCTACCGGCCCGATACCCATGATTCTGGGTTCTACCCCGGCTAATTCTCCTGCCACCCATACAGCCTGGGGCGTCACATTCCATTCTCTTGCCTTTTGTTCGCTCATCACGACAACAGCAGCCGCACCGTCGTTCACCCCAGAAGAATTCCCTGCTGTTACCACGCCGCCTTTTTGAAAGGCTGGTTTTAATCCTGCTATCCCGTCAGCCGTCGTTCCCGGCCTCGGCCCCTCGTCCCGCTCCACTAGTATTTTCGTTTTCTTAACCGTCACCTCTACCGGAACAATCTCTTCTCGGAAGCGCCCGCTCTCTATCGCCGCACAGGCTTTTCTCTGGCTATCCGCCGCAAACTCGTCTAGCTGCCGGCGGGTAATTCCCCACTCCTCTGCAATATTTTCTGCCGTAATCCCCATATGATAACCGCCAAAGGCATCCGTTAGGGCATCCCGAATCATGGAATCCTCCAGAACGCCATTCCCCATCCGGTATCCCATACGCCCCTGCTGCACCAAATAAGGCGCCCTTGTCATGCTTTCCGCCCCGCCTGCCACAATAATATCTGCATATCCGGCTTCTATTAGCTTCGCCGCCAAGTTCACGCAATGAAGCCCCGAACCGCACAGCACATTGATGGTAGTCGCCGGAACCTCCACCGGAATTCCGGCATGGATCGCCGCCTGACGCGCCAGGTTCTGTCCCAGCCCTGCCTGAATCACGCATCCCATATACACCTCGTCTACCTGTTCAGGAGAAATCCCGGCACGATTCAAGGCTTCTCTGATTACAACGGCCCCCAGGTCCGGCGCCGGTATGGATGCTAAGGCGCCTCCCATCACACCGATGGGGGTGCGGCACGCGCCGGCTAAAATAACTTTTCTTTTCTCACTCATTTTGAAATTGACCTCGCCCTCTCATTCTTCGCCTCCATCGTTTTACAGAGGCCAGAATACAGGAATCACAATCATGCTGACGATAATCGAAAGGATTGTAAGTCCAAGTCCCGGAATAAAGAAATCCTTAAATGTCAGATTACCCGGCTTTACGACCAGCGTATTTGTGGGAGAACCCACCGGGGTAAGAAACGGAGCCGATGCGCCGACACAGATTGCAACGCCTACCGCAATGGGGTTCATAGCAATGGACTGTGCAATCGGAACAAACAGCGGCGTAACCAAAAGGACGGTGGAAGTATTCATCATCAAATTAGTCAGGAAAATCGTTACTACAAGGAATAATAGCAGCACCAGCATTTTGCTGGGGTTCGTACCCAAAATTCCCGTAACCGCCTCTGCAATCATCTCGCCTGCACCGCTGGCAGTCATTGCCTTTGTAACGGCGGACATTCCTGTTACAATGAAAATAGTATCCCAGTCAACGGCCCTTGCCGCTTCCTTCGTCGTCAGACATCCTGTAAGAATCAGGATCAGGCAGCCCAATGCAGCGATATAATACATCGGAAAAGCACTGTTATCCACTGCCATTGCCGCAAAAGTAATAATCAGAATAACTGCCGTAATCGTTGCTTTTTTCTTATTAAAGGTATCCTCTTTATTAGAAGAAGACGCCAAATCCTTTAAGTATTCCGGATTCACCGGTCTTGGATCCGTCAGAGTTTTCTTTCCGATTGTCAGGAAATATATTGCAAACGCAACACACAGCGGAAGGCCCACCTTTCCAAGCTCGAAGAAAGACAAAAATTCAATGCCCATCTCCTCCATCATTCCTGCCGTGCTTACATTGCTGGCAGCGCCGACAAGCGTTAAATTACATCCAATACTTGAAGCAAAGGACAAAACAATCATCTGTCTGGAAATAGGAACCTTGGCCTGCATACTCATCGCCACCACAATCGGGAGCATCATCGCCACAACCGAAGTGCCGCTGCAGACAGAAGAAAATGTCAATGCGACAAACATGGTTGCAATCATGATTCCGGTTTCTGTTGTGCCTGTGATTTTCACGATTCTCTGGCTCAGCTTATCCGCCAAGCCGGAATGGAATATGGCCCCGCCGATAATCATGGTTGCCGCCAGTAAAATGCAAGTGGAACCTGACGCCGCTGAAAAAACTGCTGATTTCTCAATAATGCCAAATAGAGACAGTACAAATGCTCCCCCAATGGAAATAACTGCCAATGGCAATACTTCCGTAACAAACCCCACTGACATAACAGCCAGCACGATTAATGTAATAACCGCCTGTGACATAAAATACCTCCTCTTCTCATTCGTTTTTACTTCGCTGTTTTTGCTATGTATCTGCAGAATATAGCCCCTCCATAAAGGCTGGAATCAACTGCTTTTTCCCGACCTCTATTTCTATTTTTATAATAATCAATCAAGGGCATTCCGTCCAATGAATATTTTTCCATAATTTTGATAATATTTATGTTATGATATCTTTACTATCCTTTTAAGCCTCTCTCTTTTTCTCTCAAAAGGGAAAAGGAAGCCCGCAATCTCCCTTTCATTGACGCATTATAAAAGATATGATATTCTTTTAATAACCTTTATATTATCATCCGATTTGTAATCTATATACTGAGGAAAGGATATGAAACAATGCAGAAAAATCATGATTATTTTATGACAGTTGCAAAGGAATTGAATTTTAGAAAGGCTGCAGAGAAGCTTTATATTTCACAACCTGCCCTCAGTAAATATATCGGCAGATTGGAAGCCAATTTAGGAATTTCACTTTTTGACCGCTCAACATCTCCTTTAAAACTAACCTACGCCGGTGAATTATATCGCCAATATCTGGAAAATACATTACAGCTGGACAAACAGCTTTCTCAGAAATTTAAAGAAATCGCATCCAACGAACGAGGGCAGATTCGTATCGGCTTAACCTCCTATCGCGGCTCCGTTCTCCTTCCGGAGGCTCTTCCCGTTTTTCAAAAGAAGTATCCCCTTATTCAGGTTGTTCTGACAGAAGGAAACAGCAGCTTTCTTTTCAACGAATTATTCAACGAGCAGATTCAATTTTGTATAAGCAATCCAATCGATACATTAAATTATAATCTCCTGGATTACGACACCATCTTTCGCGAAAAAATATATCTGGCCGTCAGTACGCGTTTTCCCAGATTGAATCAGTACATTGATTCAGCAGAAGAGGTATTTAACAAAAATAATGCACAAATCTATCCTTTTTTCGATATCAGACGGATTCAGCACGAACAATTTTTTATGACGAATACTCGTCAAAGCATGACCTACATTGTGGAAAGCGCCTTGAGTAAGAATAAAATTCATCTAAATAATGTATTCCGAAGCTCAAACCTCACCACCGCTATTAATTTAGTAACTACCGGGCTCGGTTTTGCCTTCGTTCCGGAATTTTCACTCCATCAGGAATTTTTCCCTAAAAACCTGCTTTGCTTTAATTTCTCGGAACCACCATTATTCTGGGAGCACGCCGTATTTTTTAAAAAAGACAGCTATGTCAGCATTCATTGCAAAGCATTTATTGATACATTAAAGCAGATATACGGAAACGCCGCACAGTGATATAAAAAAGGAGGTGAAAAGAAAATTTTCCCTTTCACCTCCAAAGGCATTCTACTCCTTCTCTCCGCTGTATCCTGCCAGCTCTACGATTAAATCCACACATTTTGGGATGCCAATCACCCCGCTGTCCAGCGACAAATGGTAATTCTGGCACCTTCCCCATTCCCGATCGGTAAAATGTTTATAATTCACGCTTCGTCTGGTATCCTTATCCTTCAGCCTTTCCCTCGGAGCCTTATCACTTTCCCCATAAAGCTTCACAATCCGTTCTGCCCGAAATTCCTCATCCGCATGAACAAATACATGAAAGCAGTCCGGCCTATCCTTCAAAATATAATCTGCACAACGCCCTACAATCACACAGGATTCCTTTTCGGCCAATTCCAAAATCACCTTTCTCTGCATCACCCAAAGGAAATCGGATGCATTCATGCCTCCCATGACATCCGAGCGTCCTGTAAAGGCTGAAAAATAAGAAAGAAACGTCTTTCCCGGAGCATATTCTCCTTTTTCTTCAATATAGCCCGGATCAAATCCTGTCTTTTCTGCCACCTGCTTAATTAATTCCTTATCATAATAAGGAATCCCCAGCCGTTCTGCTACAGCCTTTCCGATACTTCTTCCTCCGCTTCCAAACTCTCGGCTGATCGTAATAATCCGTTTTTCCATCTGTCATACCTCCTATCCGCCAGTTCTGTTATACTCCCGATCCATTTTCAATTTATTCGTTTCAATTCACTCATCTTTAAATCATTTTCATTTGTCTTCTTAAACTATTTGCTGTTTTGCCTCATCGCTTCTATGATTTTTATGCTTTCTCATTTTCTTGCTTTTCTATTTTCTTGCTTTTCTATTTTCTTGCTTTTCTATTTTCTTACTTTTCCATTTTCATACTTAATTCATGATACGTATATCGAATCACCACCACCGAAATCACAAAAGTCAATACATCCGAAACCGGCATGGAATACAACACGCCATCCAATCCAAAGAAAATCGGCAGAAGCACCGCAAAACCGACACCGAATACTACCTCACGAATCATAGAAAGCATGGTAGAAGTCATCGCTTTTCCCAGAGACTGCAGATAAATGAATGTCGCCTTGTTCACGCAGGCCAAGGTCATCATACAGAGATAAATACGGAAGGATTTTACTGCAAAATCCGTATAATATACACTCTCACTGGCCGCGCCGAAAATCGCAATCAGCTGTCTGGGCAGAAATTCTACAATCAAAGTAGCGACAAAGCCTACCAGTGCTTCATCCATTAAAAGAAGAGAGAACAGGTTCTTTGCTCTGTCATTTCTTCTGGCTCCGATATTGTATCCGACAATCGGAATACAGCCAGCGGCCATACCCACTGAAATTGATATAACAATCTGGAAAAACTTCATAACAATGCCGACTACAGCCATCGGAATCTGTGCATACTGGCTCTGTCTAAAAATTTCATCCATGGCACCATATTTCAAAATCATATTCTGAATCGCTGCCATACAGAAAACCAGAGAAATCTGGGACAAAAAGCTGCAGATACCCAACGGCAGGAATTTTCCTATGATTCTTCCGTTCAGAGGAAAACTCTTCTTTTCCAATTGAACCGCTTTCATATGACAGAGATACCAGATAGAGAGAAATGCCGTTAATACCTGTCCCAGCACCGTTGCCACTGCAGCACCCATCATCCCCCAGCGGAAAATGAAAATAAAGACAGGATCTAAAATAATATTTACCAGAGCGCCTCCAAGAGTAGCGACCATCGCAAACTTCGGGCTTCCATCTGAACGGATAATCGGATTCATTGCCTGGCCAAACATATAAAACGGTACACCGATTGAAATATAAAAGAAATATTCCCTGGCATGATAAAAGGTTTCCTCATTCACCCGCCCGCCAAACATTGTCAGAATCTGTTCCTGAAACATCAAATAAATTGCAGTCAGGATCAAACTGCTGACAATACAAAGTACAATAGCATTTCCGATTCCCCTATGCGCATCCTCTTTCTTTCCGGCGCCCAGACAAATACTTACAAAAGCACAGCATCCGTCACCAATCATAACTGCAATGGCCAATGCAACCACCGTCAGCGGGAATACTACCGTATTAGCCGCATTACCATAGGAACCCAGATAATCCGCATTAGCAATAAAAATCTGATCCACAATGTTGTAAAGGGCTGCTACCAGCAGTGAAATAATACAGGGTACTGCGTACTTTCTCATCAATACGCCGATCTTTTCCGTTTCAAGAAAAGAGTTGGATTTCTGATCCATGATAAACACCTCCAAAAAAATAGTGCGCCGCTAAGAGCTGGATTTACGCCTCTTAAGCCACACACTTTTCTTACTTGCCGGCCAACACTCAGCCGGACTTTTATCATTTAATTTAAGGACTGTAAAAGTCCCGCCATACGAAATACGCTTTGCGTGTTTCGCAGATTATCGCGGCATTCGCCAAGGCCATATCGACTTGCCTTTGGCTCGCTGCCCGCAAAAAAAAACGAGTAGCACTCAACTGGATTTACGCAGTTATGCTACTCGTTATTATTAATATAGCAACTTTCATAAAAAAAAGCAAAGGTAATTTTGCACAAAAATGACCCAAAACCAAATCCGGCATCTTTTGGAAAACTCAGCTGGAAAAGCTGCATTAAAAAGAACAACAAAAAAGCTCTGGAATCTATCTTCCAAAGCTGTTATATACGGCTGCGGGTAGCCGGACTTGAACCGGCACGGGGTTGCCCCCGAGAGATTTTAAGTCTCTTGTGTCTGCCTATTCCACCATACCCGCATATTTAATTTTGAAAATGGGGCCTATAGGGCTCGAACCTATGACCCTCTGCTTGTAAGGCAGATGCTCTCCCAGCTGAGCTAAGACCCCATAACATTGAAACATCAATGATGCTCAATGAAGCGACCCGGATGGGACTCGAACCCACGACCTCCGCCGTGACAGGGCGGCGCTCTAACCAACTGAGCCACCGGGCCAAATATAAAATTGTATCGCTTACTATGTAAGCATTTCTCGGTTGAGAAAGAGTGGACCTTCGGGGACTCGAACCCAGGACCGACCGGTTATGAGCCGGTTGCTCTAACCAACTGAGCTAAAGGTCCATATTACTGAAACCTCACTAACGATTAAAGCGAGCCGATGATCGGACTCGAACCGATAACCTGCTGATTACAAATCAGCTGCTCTGCCAATTGAGCCACATCGGCTTACAAATGACTTTAACAAGATTTCTCCTGCTATTTGCTGCTTACATATCGTATCACATTTTTCAGGAACTGTCAATTTCCTTAACAAATTTTTATATAAAAAAACTCCCCGAGTAGGACTCGAACCTACGACAGCGCGGTTAACAGCCGCGTGCTCTACCGACTGAGCTATCGAGGATTATTAGGGTATGTACCCTCAAAACCACATATTGAAATTCATCCGTTTCTTGTCTTCCCGGAATCTCTTCCTCGTTTCCTCTTCCTATCCTTTAACCTAACCCTTCTGGTTAAGCCCTCGACCGATTAG